>OJAW01000514.1_pt1 | contig 26951 bp, 26 predicted proteins | sample 1589151 | NCBI WGS metagenome assembly OJAW01 (sample SAMN03283290) | human gut metagenome | biome: human-associated habitat; material: feces | host: Homo sapiens | place: Peru | collected 2012
TATTTATTATCTTAAATCAATACTAACTATTTTATTTACTTTTCATGAAAATCCAAGGTATTTTCATGTCCAATATAGCCTAATTCTTAGTCTATATTGGAGTCTCATTAGACCTATCATATCCACAGTTAAAACCAAAAGAAAAGAATTAATTCTAATAGAATAATTTCTTTTCAGAATAATAAATTATTATTTACAACATACATCAAAAAAATCCTTGCCAAATTCAGTTTGTTTTATCATTCCTTTTGTTATATCTAACTTATCTAAAAATTCAGACTTATATTTAATTATTCCATTTCCATTAGCAATAGAATCGTATATTTTTTCTTCTACATAGTATTGATCATCTAAAATTTTAATTAACTTTAGTCTTTCTAAATTATTTAAACTTTTTATTACTTTTTTTTCTGAACAATTAACATAAAAATCATCAGTTAACAAACAATCCAATACTGGTATTTCGCCTTCGTTTTCTTTCTTTTTAAGAACATAAATAGGTATTGCCCTCTTTTCATATATTTTTGTAAAAATTTTTACATCTGTTGTATCCATTTGCTTTATAACATCCGAAAAACTAGGATGAACGATTTCCTTTTTTGTTATATCCATATCAGAAGCCATTAAGTTTAAATATAATTGCCTTATATCTTCTTTGTTCCAATTATAACTAGCAGCCTGAACAGCAGGAATAAATATGCTAGGATCGGCTTCAACTATATTTTTTTCATCCTTACTTTCTAACTTTTTTTGTAATTCCTGTTCTAGTTCTTTAACCATAAATTCTCTATTAATACACCACATTTCAACTCCAGCTAATGCGTTTTTTGCACATCTGGGTAATAATGATACTATTTTTGCCATTTCAATTAGCACAGGTTTTATACCATCTTTATATATACTATCCTTAGTGTTATCTGGTATTACATCAACCATTTTCTTCAATTCATTCATATATTTATTCCTCCATAATAAGTATTATAAACTAAATATTTTAAAATATATCAAATATCAGATAATTTCAAAGTATTTATTCATTGATACTTATTGTACAATACTTACTAACTTTATACAATATTAAATACTAAATTTATTAAATATTACCCCACCGAATATAATGGATATGGCTGATATTTATTTATAGACTGAGAAGCAGACTATAAATAACACTCTAAGACCTTGGCTTAGAGTGAACGGAATAATATTTACATATATCTTTTAATTTACAATCAGTACAGATAGGACTGATACTCTTACATTTATATCTACCAAAGAAAACTAACTGATGATGAACTTTATTCCATTTATCTTTAGGTATCTTCTTCATAAGTTTCTTTTCTACTTCAAGAACATCGTCACTATCTTTGGCTAGTTTAAGTCTTTTACTTACTCTATTTACATGAGTATCTACCGCTATTAAAGGTTCATTATAAATAACTGATAAGAAGACATTAATAGTTTTTCTACCTACTCCAGGAAAAGTACTTAAATATTCTCTATCATTTGGAATAACTTTAATATTATCATTTATTAATTTAGTAGCTATTTCTTTAATAAATACAGCCTTCTTTTTATAAGTACCTATTGGTTTAATTATTTTTTCGATATCTTCAAGACTAGCCTCTGATAACTCTTTAACACTCTGATACTTTTTAAATAAAACTTTATTTACCATATTAACTCTTTTATCAGTAGTTTGAGCACTCATTACTATAGCTATTAATAATTCATAGTCTTTGGTATATTCTAGTTCACATTTGGGATTAGGATATAATTCATCTAAATAATCTAATATCTTATTAATCATCATTTATCCAATCATAAAAGAAATAGTCTTTAGTTTCTTTTTTACTTTCACGGTACTTTTCTTTAGCTTCTTGTATATCTTTTTTATTCTTATATCCTTTTTTACGCCATTCGTATAATATCTTTTCAATATATCTAAGACTTGTTACACCATTATATATAGCCTCTTTTAGGCCTTCCATTATTAGTTCGTGTGAAAAGCCATCATCTATCCAGCCTTTAATTATTTGACATTCCATTGAGGATATTGTTCTACCAAACTCTTTTTCAAATATAGAGAATATATCACTATTATCTAGTGTCTTATCTTCTTTTTTATCTATTAATATATTGACTATCTTTTTATAAAGTAATTCTAATGATATATATTCTTCACTCTTATTATTTTCTTTTTCAACAGTTATAGATATTATCTTTTTTTCATTTAAACTATTTAATAGTTCCATTACTTTGAATTTATCTATTCCTAGTTCTTCACTTAATCCTAAAGGATTATATATTACTTTATTACCTTTATCCATAACAAATATTAAGATTATTAATTCTTCAGGAGTAATACCTAATCTAAGATAGTAATTAAATAAATATCTTGGTAATACAATTGGTTTTTCTTTTAATATATTTTCTATCTCATTCATTGGAACCTCCTAGTACACTGGTAAATACTTCTTCATTTGTTTTTATATCATAATATTTGTATGTTAATTTATTATTTTTTCTTATTCTTTCTTTATAGTATAAACTATTTCTTGTATAAGATAAATCTAGGTCACTTTTCTTTATTTCATTAGCACTTATACTATATACTTCTTCATAATTTAAATCTAAAACTAATACTTTATCTTTAGTTTTTATTATGTAGTAGTTATTATCTTTATTTAAATATTTTATATCTTTTAAATTAGTATTTTCATAAATATTATTTAGTAATTTCTTTTGATAGTTATTATTTTTTATTATAGGATATAGAATTATACTAAATATGAGAAGAATTATAGTTATTAAAATGGTTATTAATACTTTTTTATTCATACTACTTCTCCTCCATATAATAGATTGTATCATTTTTTTTATTTTTTGTGAATAGTTTTACCTCTTATTTTATATGAAGAAACACTGAAATTATCTTCGTAGATAGTTAATGTGGTATAGCTATCTTTACTTATGGTATATGAATCTATCCATACTTTAGATAATTCATACATAAATTTATAATTAAACTTAGTATAGGCATCATAAAAGAGTACTAAAAGATTACTATCTATGGTTATATAGAAGTTTTTATCGATATTGTATAAATATATAAAATCACATTCTAAAAAGTTATCTTTATTTAACTTATCTAGGTATATACAAAATGTCTTATTATTTAGTATTATTTCTATTTTATCATTTATCTTGAATATAATATCTTGTAGTACTAGGGTATCTTTTAGTAGGTATTCTTCAGTATAGTTAATGTTATACTTAGTATTATCTATTTTTATTAGGTAGTCAGTATCAGTAATAGTGGTTCCTTTTATCACTAGAAGATAAAAAGTATTATCTTTATTTATTAAGAAAGATATACTGGTATCACTCTTGATAAATCTAATAGAATTATCCTCAAGAATGTTATAGTCTTCTTTATAATCATTTGAAAAAGTGCATCCAGTCATTATAAAAAGTAATATTGTTATATATAGATATTTCATAGTAATAATTATGTACTTCTTATTATATTTAGTACTCTATTATATAATAAAAAAACGACTCAAGGCTTTGAAAGTTTCCTGAGTACCAATCGATATAAATTATATCATAAACTATAATTATCTTCAAGTATTTAAACAAAATTGTTCATTATGAAGACCTTAGGCTTCATAATGCCCCGAAAGACTACAGGCTTAAGGGGAATAACATAAAAAAATACCTATATTTCTATAAGTATTTATCTTTAATATATTTAGTTATTTCTTCTTTATCATTACTAATACTGCTATTAAGTATATTTATCTCTATGTCCTCAAGTATATCTTTAATATATTTACCAGGAGGTTTATTTAATATCATAGATATTTCTTCACCAGTTACATTTATATCTCTTCTTGTAAGGATTGGTAATTTAGAATACATAGTATTTATTTTTCTTCTTGGTATACCTTTTATTTCAGCATAGACAGTACATAGATATAAACCATATTTATATAGTAGATAGTTATCTATTTTATCATACTTTAATAGTTCTCTTAATTTAGACATCTGCTCCTTCTCTACTTTAGTAAATGGATAGATATCATCTACTTCTAGCTGACACCAAATACCTGTAAGATCAGTACACATAGTAATTGTAGCTAGTTTATCTAAATCTAAAGCATTAGTAAGATTTAGTTCTAGAAGGAGTCTTCTTCCTCTTTCTTTATTCTTAGATAGGAATATTTTATCTAGTTCTTCTTTCTTTCTATTTATAGATAATGATTTTAAGAGATAACTATATTTAGTTAAGAAGTATTTAGTCTTCTTTTCTATATCAAAATCTAGGATAGTAGCAAATCTTATACATCTAAGTATTCTAAGAGAGTCCTCTTTGATACGATATCTAGGATTACCTACTGTTTTAAGTAGTTTATTATCTAAATCACTTCTTACATTTAGTATATCTAGTAGATTACCATCTTTATCAATACATAAAGTGTTGATAGTAAAGTCTCTTCGTAAAAGGTCTTTTTTGATATCTTTGATATATTTTATTTTTACTGGTTTACGATTACTTTCATACTTTATTTCTTTTCTAAATGTAGTAGTATCAAACTTACAGCCTTTATATACAATTACTACAGATCCATATTGCATATCTGATACAATAACATCATCAAATATTTCTAATATTTCTTTAGGAGTGGCACTTGTACAAATATCTATGTCATTAGTTTTTCTTCCTAATATTAGATCTCTGGGATAACCTCCGACTAGGTAGGATTCATAGTTGTGTTCAGATAATTTTTTTAATACTTCAAGTGCTTTTTCTTTCATATTACCTCCACTTATATTATAGCAAATAGATAGAAAAAATGCAAAGTAATTAGTATACTTTACACTTTTATATTTCTTATCTATGTCTTGGTTTTGATACTTCTTCAGTAATAGTACTATCTTGTAGTAGAAACTGAACTTCTTCTGTTACAAATCTACCTGTTTGAACATCAAAATAGAATTCATTAGCGGGAAGGGCTGGATCTTTTAGAAGGGCAGTACTTGGTATTTCTTCTTCCTTAAATGGGGATGCAAAAAAGAGATTTAACTTTATGTATCTATTTATGATGGTTTCTTTAGAGTGGTAGGCTGCAGCGGCATCTTGGTAGTAGCCATCAAATATTTTATATTTGAAACTGGCAAATTCTAACTTATTTTCTTTAATAAGTTTAATTACTTCTTTCATGGCTACATTGGGATCTCCAGAGGTTGCATGGGCTGCGATAGCTATTTTGTCTTGTTCGTCATATAGAAACACACCAAGACAGGTGGATAATGAACGGGTACCTATAATGGGTTTATCTATGGTTGTAATACCTGCATGATTCATATCCACTATTGTTAATTTTTGTAATAGTTCTTCTTTTGTCATAAACTCTCCTTTTATAGAGAAAATGTAAAGTAATTACTACTTTACACTCTCATGTTATTTATATTCTTTTATTTGCTTTTCAATCATAGTAATAAATTCTTCAGTACTCATGGTAGTAGTAGATTCTTCACCATACTTACGATATGTTATGGTATTGTTATCTCTTTCATTATTACCTAGGACTAGAGTATATGGTATCTTTCTAGTTTGAGCCTCTCTTATTTTATAACCCATCTTTTCATCACGAGAATCTAGTTCTACGCGAAACTCTTTTTCTCTTAGTTTATTTAATAAGTTAGTAGCGTACTCTAGGTGGTATTCATTGTTTACTGGGATAATGTTTATTTGGACTGGAGATAACCATAATGGAAGGGCTCCTTTTGTTTCTTCAAGAATGAAGGCTGTGAATCTATCAAATGTTCCAAATATAGCTCTATGTAGAACTACTGGTACTTTCTTTTCACCATCTTTATCTATGTATGATAAGTTAAATCTTCTTGGTAATAGGAAGTCTAGTTGACAAGTTGATAGAGTTACTTCAGGACCTACGGCTGGTTTTACTTCAACATCTAATTTAGGTCCGTAGAAGGCTGCCTCGCCGATAGCTTCATGATATGGTACCCCTATTTCATTAAGAACCTCTCTTAGTTCGTTTTCAGCATTATTCCACATTTCGTCGTCATCAAAGTATTTATGTTTATCTTCTGGATCTCTAAGAGATAATCTGAAAGTATAGTTTTTTAAGCCAAAGTCCTTGTAGACATCTAGTATTAGGCTTACTACTTCTTTGAACTGATCTTTTATTTGATCGGGTCTTACAAATAGATGGGCATCATTTTGACACATACATCTTACTCTTTCTAGACCTTTTACTGCTCCTGATGCTTCATATCTAAAGTCTGTAGCAAACTCTCCTATTTTGATTGGTAGTTCACGATATGAATGGATTGTATTTCCATAGATTAGCATATGATGTGGACAGTTCATTGGTCTTAGTACAAATTCTTCATCATCTACTTTCATTGATGGGAACATATTTTCTTGATAGTGGTCCCAGTGGCCTGAAGTCTTATATAGGTCTACTGTTCCAACACATGGTGTATATACGTGAGAATAACCTAACTTCTGCTCTTTATGATAGATGTAGTTTTCTAGTTCTTTTCTTACTATTGAACCATTTGGTAACCATAAAGGCATTCCTTTACCTACTAGATCATGATTCATAAAGATATCTAAGTCTTTGCCTATCTTTCTATGATCTCTTGCTTTACGATCTTCAAGTTCTTTGACGTAGTCATTTAGATCTTCTTCATTTCTAAAGCATACGCCATATATTCTTTGAAGCATCTTGTTATTTGAGTCAGCTTTCCAATAAGCACCAGATACTTTGATTAGTTTGAAGTATTTTAATTCTTTTACTGTATCAACATGAGGGCCACGGCAAAGATCAGTGAAGTCTCCTTGGGTATAACAAGATATTACTTGTTCATTTTCATCCATTCTACTAATTAAATCTATTTTATATGGATCATCATGGAACATGTCTAAGGCTTCTTCTTTGGTTAATTCATGTCTTACTATTCTCTTTCCATCTTTGGCTATTTTTTTCATTTCTTTTTCTATTTTTGGTAAGTCTTCTTCTTTTACTACTTCGTCTCCTAGATCGATATCGTAATAGAAGCCTTCAGTGGTTACTGGGCCTACCCAAAATTTAGCATTTGGATATAAATGCTTTATAGCTTGTGCAAGTAAGTGAGCACAAGAGTGATTTAATTTACTTAAATCTTCATTTTCTTTGATATTTATCATATTATCTATCTCCTTATCTTCTTCTTATTTTCTTTTGATATTTTCTTTTTCCTTCTTGCTTTTTTTCAGCACGCATTTGATGCATAAAGGCTGAAGAGCAAGTTCTATCATAAATAACAGCATCTAAGCATTCTGCGGACATTCCGTCTAATTCTTTCTTTAGTGTTATTAATTCTTCGATAGCTGAATTTGTTACATCTAAATACCATGTTCTTGGTTTGTTGTTTTCTTGTACCTTGATTGGTATGTAAGTATTTTTCATTTTCAAAACCTCCCTTTAATGAAAAAAAGACCTTTTGAAGGAGAGAGTATTATCTCGGTACCATCCTTCTTGGGTCTTAATTTTGATAACGGCTATTAACCGGAAATGTTTGCATTTCACTCTGAGGTAGTAATTATATACTTTTATTATTAGTTTACACCAAACACTAACTCTCTATGAATAAAATATATATAATCGTGTCCTCGTCACTGCATTTAATATGATTTAATTATATGACTAAATGTTTGATTTGTCAACTGGTATTGTGTTATTTTTTTCCCTCTTAAACCTGTAGTTTTAAGAGGCTTTAGTGAGCCTATGGTCTCCCTAAAGAATGCTTTTGGTAATTTATTATATAAAGTGTTTTAACCATAGAGATTACAAGCTCCATGGTTCCTATGAAGACCTTAGGCTTCATAGGTTATATATTAATAATTATTTCTTTATTTCATTAATTAATTTAATTACTTCGTCATATGTTTCGTCAAGTAATTCTAGTCTAAATGATCTAATACCAATATTTTTGTAGTAGTCTATATTGTCTATATAATTTATTTTTTTATAGTGCATTATATGGGTTAAGCAATTGTTATGAAGAATTCTATATCTATTTTTATTTATGTCCTCTAGAAAATAGATATCTTCTTTCTTACATGGACACATCTGTAGTTCTTTGATTGGGCAGGACTTGGTAAGCATATTTTCAATGGTACCATAGATAATAATTTCTACTTTGTCTTTGATATAATCGTCTAGATAGTTATAGTTTATTTCTGGGGATAGTGTTACTCTTTTAACGCCATTATCAAGAAGAAACTTGATACTATAGTTATTTACTACATTTAGGTAGTAGTCACTAATTAGATTACTATTTTTATACTTATTTATGGCTCCTAGCTCAGTGGCTAGTATGTTACTGCTGGTACTAGGATAAGTACTATTTACTCTTTCTAGTCTTAAATATACTTTGTTGTTACCTTTATACTCTTCATATAAATCGCTATCTAAATATATTCTATCAACATTCATGGCAAGAGAAGCCTCTACTTGGTCTTTATTTCGGGCAAGAACAGATATTTCGTTATGATAGTTTGTTTCTTCTTGGTAATCTAATGGATATTCATTAATGATAAGGTTTCTCTTGATAGTGGTTCTTGCTTCTGTTAGGTTGTCTATGAGTAATCTTCTTATATTATTTAAATCTTTCATATTAACAAAGATATCTTTATTTATATTTATGTTTATTTTACTACATATAAATGGGGTATTTCCTAGTTTGGTTAGTTTTTCTTTTATTTCTTCACTGGTTGTAGGTCTTTTCTGTGGGATTTCTGTTTTTACTTTAGCACTAACTTTATTACCACTGGCATCTTTGAATGTTATTTCTAGGTAACCCTCTATTTGAGATACATCAATGGTTATGATTATTTTCTTCTCACTAGTAGATAGTATTTCTTCATCTAGATGACCGCTGGAGGTTTTGATAAGGGTGTCTTTTTCTTTGAGATTTATTTTATTATCTAGATAGATTATGTCTCCTTTATTAGCGGTATTTATGAGTAAGTCTTTTTCGTTATATATGAAGTTGGCTATCATACCAAGGTTACTGTTTTTGAATCTGATGCCGTCTTCTTGATATAGACTATTTGTTAATTTGACTTTTATCTTTTTAGGTGTTACTTCGAGTACTTTGCCTATTTCTAGGCCTTGATGGTTGGAAGTACTAGTATTCATTACTTTATCATTAAATAAATAACCGCTGGTGAAGTCTCTGTTAAATAGTATTTTTAAGTTATTCTCTTCTTCACTGGTTACTTTGCTTGTATGATTATCTATTAGTTTTCGATATAGTCTTGTTACATAGGCAACATAACTTGGTGATTTCATTCTTCCTTCTATTTTGAAACTTGTGATATCTGAATCTAGTAATTTATCAAAGTTGTTAATGGTATTTAGTTCTTTGGTGCTAAGTAAGTATTTATTTGGAGTATCTATGTATTTACCGTTTTTTATTAATTTGAATGGTAACCTGCAAACTTGGGTGCATTCTCCTCTGTTACCACTTCTTCCACCATTCATAAAACTAAATAGGCAGCAGCCTGAATATGAATTACATAAAGCACCGTGTATGAAGACTTCTTTTTCGATATCTATATTGATGTCCTCTATTTCTTTTAGTGACATTTCTCTATCAAGTACTACTCTTGTTACTCCAAGTGATTTTAATAGTTTGATACCTTCATTATTGTGGTTATGGCACTGGGTTGAAGCATGAACTTCTATATTGGGAAACATTTTTCTTACTAATGATATCATACCTATGTCTTGCATTATTAGGGCATCTACTCCTATTTGATATAGATATTTTATATATTCTAGAAAGTCTTTTACTTCGTTGTTGTAGATAATGGTATTAGCGGTTACATATATTTTTACACCATATAAGTGAGCATAGTTAGTGGCCTCTTTTAATTCTTCATTGGTAAAATTACCCGCGAAGGCACGGGCTCCGAAGGATTTGCCTCCTAGATAGATGGCATCTGCGCCATTATGAATAGCTGCTTTTAGGCAGTCCATATTTCCCGCAGGACTTAATAGTTCTTTCATAGTATCACTTCTTTCGCAAATAGTATAGCATAATTTATGATAAAAGAAAAGAACATACTATCTGACAAATAGTACATTCTCAAGTTTACGAATAGTTAAATTATATTAATGTCAGTTAATACAAATAACTTCTTATCTAATGAGTTTCTTCTCTCATACATATATGCATATCTAATAGAAAGATAAGAAATTAAAGTCTCTACTTTAACACCCATAATTACACACATATTAATTATCCTAAATAAAACTTCTATTTAGGTAGATATCCAAAACAAACTTCGTTTTGTATTTTTCTACATTTAATATGTCTCTGTGCTTATCTATTAGATGATATAAGTATATAATATTCCTTTATACTTGTCAACTATTTTTTGACATTTTATTCATTTTTTTCATAAGAAAGACCTTAGGCTTTCTTATGCCTCTTAAGACTACAGGCTTAAGAGGGAATATATAATAATATTACTTACTCTTCTCTTTTTCTTTAAGATAATTATCTAGTATTTCTTTAATTTTTCTAAATCTATGATTTAGTCCAGACTTGGTTATCTCTACTCCAGTCTCTGAAGATATAATGTTTGCTAGTTCACTTAATGAACTTTCTTTATACTTCATACGATACTCTATTACTTCTTTTAACTTATCATCTAGAGTATCTACCATGTCTAGTTTGTATAATTTTTCAATATCTTTTACTTGTTTTGAGGCTGTTAAAAATATTTTATCTATGTTAGCCTGCTCGCAATTGTTAAGACGATTGGTCATATTTTTATGATCACGATATATTCTTATGTCTTCAAAATACATAACTGCAGAAAAAGCTTTTATTACTCTTAAGAAGTCGCTTATTTTTTCGGCTTCTTTGATATAGACAGTGTAGTTTCTTTCTCTTTTTATTATTCTACTATTAAGGTTGTAACTGTTTAGTAATTTGTTTATGAACTCAGAGTATTCTTTGGTATCTAAAACAAATTCCAAGTGATATCTTGATGTTTTTGGGTCGTTTACTGAACCTGATACTAGAAATACTCCACGTAAATAGGCTCTTAGACTATCTTCATCAGATACTATGTATTCTTTGGGTACAGATAAGTATTTATTGTTATCTAGAATTGATAAGTCTTCGAGTAATTCTTTGGTATTATTGTTTATTGTTAATATATAAGTGAAGCCTTTACCTAGTTTTTTATTTCTAACGGTAATACTTGGTGTTATATTATAGATGTTTTTTATTAGTTTAAAACATCTTCTGGCAACGGCATTATTTTCTAATGATAAAACGATGTTGTTATTTATGTTGGCACTTATTCTAAATATGGCTGATAACTCGGATATATCCTCTAGTCTAGTGGTATCTAATCTAGTTACTTCTTCTTTTACTGTACTGGTAAAACTCATAGTATCCCTTCTTTCTTCTTAATTATATAATATTTTAAAGAAAAAAGAAAGAAATTATTGGGAATCTCTTTCTTCTATTAGGCTATTTACCGCTAGAACGAACTTTTTGGGCATGGTTTTGGCTAATAAGTAGTTTAATTTCATATTGGGTGGTATTATTATTAGTTTGTTTTTAAACATGTGGTCTATAGCATATCTGCTGGCGAATTCACTAGTAAGTGAGGATATGTTAAATTTTACATTGGCAACATTGTTAAAGTTTGTCGTTACTGGGCCGGGACAGAATATGGATATTTTTATGTTTGATTTGTCTTTTTTTAGTTCTTCATAGATAGCTAAGGATAGACTCACTATGTAGTTTTTGGTGGCATAGTATGTGGCCATGTATGGTCCTGGCATGAAGCCCGCCATGGAAGCAACGTTTAGGATGCGGCCGTAATCTCTTTTGACAAAGTCTCTTAGAAATAATTTGGTAAGGATATGATAGGCTTTGATGTTTAAATCTATCATATTCATTTCTTTATCTAGGCTTGTTTCGGTAAAATTGCCTGCGTCGCCAAAGCCAGCGTTGTTTATTAGTATGTCGATGTTTTCGTTTCTTACTTCTTTGTAGAGTTTTATGCACTCTTCTTCTTTGGATAGGTCGTAACCATAGGTTTTTATTTTGGTTTTGGAATCTTTGAATTCTTTGTCTAATTCTTTTTTGTCTTTGGCTACGAGAAATAGGTCAAAATTATATGTGCTTAAATATTTGGCCATATCGCGGCCCATTCCGGAAGAGGCTCCTGTTATTAGTACTTTCATTTTATTGTCCTTTCTAGAAAAAGAATAATCACTACTGACTATTCTCCTCTTTCTAATTTATTAATTACTTCTGTGCATACACAAATTACTTTGTGCTTTAAATCTTCTGCAATGCCCTCAAGTACTGGTGTGCCTTTTTCTTTGGCTAGGTCCACTAGATCTTCTGCTTTTCTTTGTAATTCCTTAGCTTTTTTCTTAGCTATTTTTTCTACTTTTTCTTTATCTAAATCATCTAGTTCTTTTTTGATGTCTTCTACTTTTTCAGTGAAGCTTTCTTTGATGTCTTCTACTTCAATTTTATCAACATCAGTCATAAACTCATCAAATTTTCTTTTGATGTCACGTCTTAAGTCGCTTCCTTTTTTTGGCGCAAATAATAGGGCTAAGCCCGCACCAATGCCTGCGCCTAAGGCAAATTTTCCAAATCCATTTTTACTCATTTTTCATTCTTCCTTTCTCTTTGTTATTCTTTCTATTAATGAATAAATTATGTCAACTACTTTATCTGTTATGAATGTAAACTTGTTACTTACTGCATTGACAACGGAAAATACTCCATCTAAGGCAGTAACTTTCTCAGTAATATTATCAACAACTTTATCTATTTTATGTATTGTTATTGTTAACTTTACAGTTAATACTATTAATGCCACTAATAAAATAGCACCTAATATATACAAAATTACTGGTAAAACTTCACTTGCAGTCACTATTATTCATCCCCTTCGTACATTGAATCTATTAAATTAAAGATGTCGTTATCTTCATCGGTACTTACATCTTTATTTCCATTAAGTACTTCATCTATGGTCTTCTCTTCTGGTGAGACTTTTTCAAATTCTTTGGTATCTTCTAATTCTTTTTCTGGAACTACTCTGGCTGTTCTTTTTGGCAGTTCGTCTTTTACTTCTATTTTTTCAGCGGTACTTTCAAGGCCATTGTGATTTACAATTTTTACATCGCTATTGTTTACTTCTACTTCTTTGGCACTTATTATTACATTTGGTTTTTCTTCTTTTCTTGGTATTTCATAATCTACGCCGAAATCGTAGTAGTTATCTGCGGCTTCTTCAATGGTTACGTCTTTAGCGGAATCTTTTGTATATTCTATTGGGTAGTCTTTGGTCATATCTGCTAAAAGATTATCGTCGTCATTAAGCATTTGCTTATCAGCGTTTTTGGTTATTTTTACTTCTTTGTATAGTTCACAATTCTCACATAGGTTGTTTCTTATATCATCTGTTAGGCTACCAAAGGCTTTATTTCTTACTGTTTCGAAATCTACTTTTCTAGATGGTCTTTTTATTTCATATGAATCTTCATCTTGGACTTTTACTTCGTCTTTAGTATAGTTTTTATCAAGTACACCATATACAGGAGATATTACAGGAGTTGGTTTGAATTTTCTAGGCTTTGGTTCTTCCTTTTTAGCATATAGTTCTGATACTTTCTTTTCTTTATCTAAAACGTTTTTGTTACTGCTGTAGGCAGTGTTATAATTATTTGAAGGTGTATTTACAAATGTTCTTGGAATTGGGTCATCATCTATGTCCATAGGAAATGAGAAGTTACTACTCCTTGTTTTTACTATTTCTCTATCGCTAATGATATCTTCTTTTGGCGGTTCTTCACGCTGTCTTCTTATTTCTTCTCTTTTCTCTTCTTGTTCGATTTTGTTTCTCATGAATGTAGGAAGTTTATGTTCTTCTTCTTCTTTTTCTTCCTTTTCTAATTCTATTTCTTTTGTTTCTACCACTTCTTCTTCATCAGTGAATAAATCTTTTAATTTATCAATAAATTTCATAGTCATATCTCCCTTTTGCTAATATTCTGGTAAATCAGGAATTACTGTTTCCTCATCTACTACATATTCACTTAAATACTCTGAGAATTTACTCGTCGTATTATCTGGTTTTCTTATTTTATATTCTTCAGCAGTACTTGAATAGTATCCGTCCTCAAGAATCTTTTTTATTAAATTGTCATTATAATCTATACTGTTTATTATTATCATGCTGTTGGCCATCACTTCGTTTAACTTCTCTTTAGAAACTTGGGCCTCTATCTTGGCATAGTTATATATTATTTTAAGAAAGTAACCATCTGTATTTTTTTCTACAACTACATATCCTATTTTTTCGCCATTACTTATTTTATAATAGAATTCACTACCTGATTCTTCTTTAAAGTTTAATGGATTACGATAATAGTAACTAACAGCATCTACATATAAATAAATATTTACATTTTCATATTTGAACTTCTGATTGTAATCTTTGTCGTATACTTTTTTAACTCCAACGGGCAAGTAGTATTTGTATCCCATTGAAGCGGTATTAGTACTTATGTTATTTTCTTCTACTATATTGTCTATTATTACTTTGTAATCTGTAACTGTATCTATTCTAGTACAACCAATGCATAATATTAATAATGCACTTAGTATTAATACTTTTTTCATATCATACCTCTTCTACATTATAACAAAAAATAAAATAAAAAGGAATACTTTTTTATTATTTTAAAGAAAAAATATAGCTTTTGGCTATATTTCTTGCATTACTGTAATAATCATTGGTTTGTTACCTGTTTCTTTAATTAAATATTTTGACAATTCATCTCTAATAGAATTTTTTACTTTGTTATATTCTATATATCTTGAATTGCTTGTATTTAATAATATTATTTCGGTAGATATTCTCTTTATTTCTTCTATTAACTTATAGGAATCTCTTACATAGACGAAACCTCTGGTAAGTACTTCTGGGCCGGATATTATTTCTTTTGTTTGCTTATTTAAAGTAACTGATATGATCATAATACCATTATCTGATAGTATCTCACGATCTTTTAGAACCATTTCACCAATGTCATCTGATGAATTACCATCTATTAGGATGGAACCCGCTGGTACTTTTTCGAAATTTTCTTTTAGAACACCGTTTTCTATTAGGACAACATCGCCATTTTCTTTTAATAAGATATTTTCTTTTGGTATTCCTGATAACTCTCCTATTTCGGCATTTAATACCTGGTCCTTATATTCTCCACGTATTGGGAAATAATATTTTGGATTCATTAGATTTATCATTATCATTAAATCTTCTTTAGCAGCATGATGTGATAAGTATTTATGTGAAGATAATGTTACTACTTTAGAATCTATCTTGGATATTTCATCTAATAAATGATAGAATGTTTTTTCTCTGTTTTCAAACACTGGTGTTGCTAGAAAAATTGTATCGTCTTCAGTTAACTTTATAAACTTATCATAGCCATTTACTATTTTCATTATGTTGTAATATGGCTTTTCTTTTTCATTGGCATTTAATATTACTACATTTTTATCGTTTATATTTGATAAATCTCCTATTATTTTTTTGTTTACATTTAAATAATGGTTTTCAATAGCGGAATCTATTACTGATTTTAGTCTTTTACCCATTATTACTACTTTTCGATCTGTTTTTTCTAGTTCACTAAATAATTCTTGAATACGATATAAATGTGAATCTAAAACATTGAATATTATTCTTCCGTCAGTAGTATTTAATGTTTCTTTTATTAAATCTGCTATTCTGTGTCTTGGTGATGTAAATCCTTCAACGCCGGCATAATTGGACTCGGTAAGTAAGCATAATACATTTTGTTTTCCTATATATGCTAGTTTTCCTATATCTGTTTTATAGGCTCCTTTCATTAATGGATCTACGACAAAATCTGATGCATAAAAGATTACTCCATCTTTTGTATATATGGCATATCCAAAATTGTCGGGAGCTGAATGTGATAGATTTATAGGAAATATTTTGATTTTTCCTACTTCAAGCGGAATGTTGGCCTTTATTTCTTTTAGGCTACTGGTATCTATCTTGTATGTTTCAAACTCTTTTTTTACGATATCTAAAGTATACTTTGAAGCAAATACTGGTATACCTTCTAAATCTGGCATTAAGTCTGGTAATGCACCAATATTTTCTTCATGTCCATGCGTTAAAAATATTCCTTTTATTCTTTTCTTATTTTCTTTTAAATAGCTTATATTTGGTATTATGTAATCTATTCCTAAAGTAAACTCATCGGCATATTTAAGGCCTGCTTCAAATACAAATATTTCTTTATCTACTTCGATAACAAACATATTTTTGCCATTTTCATCTAGTCCTCCTAGTGAAAATAATTTTATTTTACTCAAATTAATTTCTCCTTTCTTTTTTTCTTAAGTAAAAGACTTAATAATTATAACAAAAAATAAGTAAAAATGCAAATATTAATTATTTAATCACTAAATATGTTTTAACGGAGAAGACCTTGGGCTTCTCTGTTCCTCTTAAGACCTGTGGCTTAAGAGGTAAAAAAAGACTTCACTGATAATTTGAGTGAAATCTTTGTATTTTATAATTCTTTTATTTTTTCTTTAATGCTCATAAGTAAGGTTGCTATATTTGTTCCATCTGTTCCGCCGCCTTGAGCGAATACCTTAGAACCTCCGCCATTACCTTTGCATGATGTTGATAATTCTTTAATAATCGCACCACAATCTACTCTATTCGATGTTGACTTGGCTATGAAGTTAACACTATTATCCTGGTTTTGATTAGCTAGTAAGATAAAACTATTATCTAACTGGTTACTTAAAGTGGATACTATTTGTTTTAATGTTGATATATCATAGTCGTTGGTAATGCTTATTATTGTTGTGATACCATTTATTTCTTCTTTGATGCTTAAGAAACTTGATAAATCGCTTACTGACTTCTCATTCTTTTTAATGGTAAACTCTTTTTCTAGTTCTTTTAGATTTTCTTTTAAACTCTCTAATTCGTTCTTATTTATTATGATATCTTTATAACTAGAAGGTGCATCGTTGGCTATATTAAAGTCAAATTTTAGGTCTATATTTAGTTCTTTAGCTGCTAATACGATTTTTTTGGCTTTATCTAATAGTTTTAACATCTGCTCGTTATATTTAGAAACTTCTTCTCCTAATACTTCTTCAATATTTGTATCAGTAGCAGCGGTTACTCTAAATGTGTCTGAGCCTTTGTTTTCGACGCTTGCTATGGCAAATTTATTTATGTCTTTTGAATTAGTTACATGGGTTCCCGCACAAAGTTCTACGGAATCGCCAATTGTTACTACTCTTACAATGCTTCCATACTTGTCACTGAATAAAGCCATAGCACCTTTTTTCTTAGCTTCATCTAAACTCATGTATTCTATTTTTGTTTCGTATGCTGCTTGTATTTTTTGATTTACTAAATCTTCTACTTTTAGTATTAGTTCGTCTGATAGTCTGCCATGATAGTTAAAATCAAATCTTAGCATTTTGTCGTCTACTTTTGAACCTGCTTGATGAATGGAATCTCCTAGTAGTTCTTGTAGTGATTTTTGTAGTAGATGAACTGAAGAATGGTTCTTCATGGTGTTTAGTCTTTTTTCTTTGGATACATGAGTTAGGATTTTATCTCCTTTGGTTACTGTACCTTCAAGAACTTTGACATATACCATGTGCTGTCCATTTGGTGCTTTGATAACATCTAATACTTCTAGTTTACATTTGTCATTTTTTAGATATCCTGAATCTGCTACTTGGCCACCGCTTTCGGCATAGAATGGGTTTTCTTTTAGAAAAATGTAACATTCGTCACTGGAACTATCAACAAACTGGTTATCTTTCATGATAGCAGTTACTTCTGTTTCTAATCCTAGTTTATCGTATCCAACAAATTTGCTTTCTTCTTTATAATTTATTAGGGCATCATTTTGAATGTTCATGCTACTCTCTACTTTTCTGCTATTTCTTGCTAATGTTTTTTGAGCATTCATATATGACTTGAAGCCTTCAGTGTCTACAGTGAAGCCTTTTTCTTCAGCAGCTTCCATAGTAAGTTCTATTGGGTAACCATAAGTGTCATATAATTTGAAGGCATCTTTACCGCTGATAACTTTGGTACTACTTTGGAATAGTTCTTCTAGATGTTTTTCACCTGATAGAAGGGTCTTTTGGAATAGTAGTTCTTCCTTGGTAATTAAATCTTTTACTTTAGGGGCCTCTCCTACTAAATATGGATATATTTCTTTATAATTTTCTACAACGATATCTACTAAATCACTTAGGAATTCTCTATTTATATTTAGTTTTCTTCCCATACGTGCGGCTCTTCTTAATAGTCTTCTTAGAACGTAACCTCTTCCTACATTTTCAAATACGGCTCCATCTGCTAGTGCAAATGTTAGGGTTCTTATGTGGTCAGCTATTACTTTGAATTCCATTTGGCCTGTGTATGGTAAATGGGCTATTTCTTCAATTCCCTTCATTATTGGAATAAATAAATCTGTTTCATAGTTTGTTTCGGTTTCTTGAAGAATACATGCCATTCTTTCAACACCCATACCTGTATCGATATTTTTACTAGGTAGTTCTGGGTAGTCTTCTCTTTTTAGACCTTCTGTGGCATTGAACTGGCTTAAAACGTTATTCCATATTTCTATGTAACGATCATTTTCTTCTTCATTTTGTAATAGGCTAATACCTTTATGTTCTTTATCATATTTTTCTCCTCTGTCATAGAAGATTTCAGTATCTGGTCCTGATGGACCTGGGCCTATTTCCCAGAAATTACCGTCTAATCTTACTAAATGGTCTTTCTTTATTCCTAATTTTAACCATAGGTTATAAGTGTCGTCATCATGAGTATAAACTGTTACATATAATTTGTCTTTATCTATATCAAAGTATTTTGGACTAGTAAGCAGTTCATAAGCCCAAGTAATAGCTTCTTCCCTAAAATAGTCGCCAATACTGAAGTTACCTAGCATTTGAAAGAATGTATGATGTCTCGCAGTGTGTCCGACTGACTCAATATCTCCTGTTCTGATACATTTTTGACAGCTTGTTAGTCTTTTGTTTTTTGGTACGATTGTTCCATCAAAATATTTTTTTAATGGTGTTACTCCGGCATTTATCCAAAGTACTGTTGGATCGTCTTTGGGAATAAGAGGAGCTGATTCTATTATTGTATGTCCTCTTTCTCCAAAGAAATTTAAATACATATTTATTATTTCATTACCTTTTAACTTTTTCATTTAGTTTCCTCCTGGTATATCTTATATACGTCTTCTTTTAATTTTTCTAGTGTATCATTTGTTATTTCATAATCAAAATCTTTGTAACCATCCATCGCGGTCTCTGTACTATGTTTTTGTTCTTTACCTGATAAACTGGTTTCAAAGTTAATTCTCTCTACTTTGATGGTTACTACGTTGTCGAATTTTTCCTTGATACTATCTATTTCTCTTGGCAATCTGATGTCAGGGACAATGATGGCATCATAAAAATATGAGTATATTTCTATGTCATCTATCTGTCTATCTATAAACATTTCTGCTTTGTTTAGCTTGTTTCTTATTACATCTGTGCCTAATTCTTGAAGTAATGTTCTTGGTTTGGTTTCTTCACTGCCATCCCAACCAGTCATCTCCATAGCATAGAACTTTATATATTTACCCGCTCGTGAAAAGATAACCTTTTTGCCATCTTTCTCGTAGAATTCTTTTAGGTATCCAGCTATTGTATCCTTACCATGTCTAGCCTTTCCACTTAATAAGTATATTTTTGGGTTTCTATAATTCACTTCCATGTCTATTACCTCCATATTTCTTTATAATTATACCAAATAATGAATAATAAGTATAGATAATTTAAATCAAAAAACAAATATAATTATTCAGTAATGTGCTTTCTGCTCCATGAACTCTATAATTAGAGTCTTCCACAGACATAAATTCCGATACGAACTACCGTACATTTTTTATACTTAATTGTTATAAACTTTTGATATCCTTCTCTATTTCTTTTATTTCTTCAAGTGTTTTGCCAGATATTTTTGAAATAAAATTATAATCAGAACCTTCGTTTAACAAATTGATAACAACTTCTTTAGATTTATCTTCGATGCCTTGTTCAATACCCTTTTCAATGCCTTGTTCTTCAGATGCCTTTAAGTCATTATAATACCTTAGTTTATCATTTTCTTCCCACATCCAGTCTTTTACAACTTTTTCATCTTCATTTAATTCTCTTACAGTGTTTAAAAACCTATCTTTTTCTTCCATGCTTAACATATCCTCTCCAAGTAATCTAGATATCTCTTCTATATCATTTGATGTCATTATGGCTCCCCATCTAATGTCTTTTGATACATCTCTTACATTTACATTATACACAAGTTTTCTACACTTTTCAAGGTCTACATCACAAAACGTATATATTAGATTTCTTACTTTTCCTGTTGTCAAACTACAGAAAGCATACTTTTCTATTGCCTCTCTACTTGGGTTTCTAAAATTATCAAAATTAAGCTGATATAATCTGTACTTATCTAGTTCACTATCAGGCATTCCTTTTACTAACATATCAGAGTGTATTCTAAATAAATGTATCATATTTCTACTTAAACTATTCTTAGGATTACTGTTATTCATTTCAATACTTACATAAGTTCTATCTGATAATGTTACTAGCAAATCTCCTCTGAAACTTTTACCAAATATATTGTTAGATCTTGTTTCATATCCTATTATTGTTATTCCGCTATCTTCTCTGATGTCTAAAATATCTTGAAGCATTTTAAGTAGCGCGCTTCCTTCACTAAAAAATACTTTTTTAAATAAGACATCTGATGCCAAAGTCATTTTTAATTTTTCTTTTACCATTATTTCTTCCTTCCTTTCTTTATTGATTTTTCTAAGTATTCTTTTTATTTTTGATTAGTTTATGTCATGCTCCTCCCTTCTCCTTTTTTATCCTCTCATACTTATATACAAGAATTGATATCTAATTTTGCCATTTTTTTGAAAATTTCTTTAAATTTTTTTATTATTATCAAAAATTCTTAAATTTGTAATTGAAATTAATCAGGCTATAGCAAATAGTACTTAAAACAAACAACACCCGCCAAACTTTAATGATATAAAAAAAGAACATAACAATATGTCCTATTTAAGTAATAAATTACCTTTAAAAGTATTTTTTAGATTTCTATAAAATATAACTAATATATTAGCCTTTGCAATATCTTCTTTTACCGTTGCTTCTATTGTGCCAATCACCTTATTATCTTCAATTATATCAATAGTACCAACCTTATCTCCTTTTTTAACCGGAGCCACTATCTTATCAATATTTGCTTTATAAGTAATATTTCTTTTCTCTTCACTCTTCTTACTTAGAACTGTTATCTTATCGTTAGCAATAATCTCTACTTCTATGTTTTTGCCAAGTTCTACTTTTACTTTATCGATAACACTACTATCATCTATAATATTTCTTACCATATAGACATTGAAACCATAATCTAACATTTTACTGGTATCTGCACTTCTCTTACTAATATCAGGTTCATTCATAACTACTGTTATTAATCGCATATTATCTCTTTTGGCAGTACTTGTTAAACAGTATCCTGCTTCGTTAGTAAATCCTGTCTTAAGTCCATCTACTCCCGAATAGAATCTTACTAGACGATTAGTATTAACAAGCCAAAATGGGCTCTTAGTATCTTTTCTTAAATAATCTTCATAAGTACCTGTGAACTCTAATATTTTTTCATGTTTAACTAACTCTCTAGCTATTAGCACCATGTCATTAGCACTAGAATAATGGTTATCAGCGGTTAATCCTGTAGCATTGACAAAGTTGGTATTTTTTAGTCCTAGTTCTTTGGCTTTATCATTCATTTTTTTGACAAAGGCCTCTTCACTACCAGAAATGCGTTCAGCCATTGCCACTGTAGCATCATTACCCGAAGCAATTGATATTCCTTTTAGCATATCGGTAACACTCATCTTTTCACCAGCTTTTAAAAAGATTTGACTACCTCCCATACTAGCAGCCCTCTCGGAAGCCGTAATCATCTCATCCCACTTTAAATTACCCTTTTCTATTTCTTCCATAATAAGAAGCATACTCATCATCTTTGTCATTGAGGCTGGAGCTAGTTTCTCGTCTTTATTTTTTTGGAATAATATCTCTCCCGTAGAGGCTTCAATCATTATAGCGCTCTTAGCGTTAGGAGCTAAATCCTCTTCTTCCGCTATTACTACTGGTACTAAAAGAAATAAAAATAAAAGTATTAATATTTTTTTCATTACATATCACCTAGTAAAAACTATGCTTTATAATTTAAAATATTAATACTTATTTATATAATACATTTTTAATTAGGCTTGTATAAACTCATACTTGCATTAACATCAAGTTCGTTCCATGCAGCAAACTTATCATCGCCTTCATTACCTGCGGCACCATAGAAATTTAAGTAATAATCGCCGTTTTCGTTGCTAATTGAAGTTTCTCTTATTCCCATTGGAACATTGCCTAAGTTATAAACATCAACATCGTAAATGACATAAGAGTCTATATTATCCAAACTAACACTTCCGGAAATATTAAAAGTACTATATTCCTCATAATAACTGGTACCATTACTAATACTATCGACATTAATTCCAGCAATTCTAACATCTTTATCTATTCTAACTAGAGCGCTTATATTTTTGACAATTTATTTTGAAATGCTGAAAAGCCAATATTTATAAATAATATACAAATAAAAATAATTGTATAAAATATTATATAATTAAATTTCTTATTTAGCAGTTTTTTCTTCTTTAATTTCTGATTATTTCCTACCATCATTATTTACATTAGTAGCGCTTATTGTATACAAATATAAATTGTTATCATGAAGGATATAGAATTGGGCTTCTTCATGTTCTTTAACGATATAAAACATAATTGGTAGTCGTAAATTATCTCTAACATCAATTAATTCTTCAAAACTATTGATTAATAATACATTATAATTATCAAATTCAGGTAATGTTGAAGTCTCTACTATCAAGCGATCATATTCTTTTAATATTTTATTGATTAGTTTATCATACTTGCTTATCTTTTTACTATGTTTTTTTACTATAATAATTGACAAATAAAGAAAGAATAATGAAGCTAAAAGTGAAACAAGGCCTGTAATTAGTCTAAGCCAATTGATTACATTAAAATACCTCGCGGTGATTGTTTTTTCTATATTATTATTTATTTCTTGCGTACTAAGCTTTATTTCAATGGCTTTTTGTGACAATGGTATTTGCACCAAAATTTTGCCTGAAGATGGAACACCGCTATATTCAGGATTAACATTGTTATAAGCATTTAAATAGATATCTAAATAGCTTTGTGAATCAATGCCATATTGAGATTTAAAACTAGTAGCTATGTTATTATAATATTCATAATCTATTTCTATTTTTTTATTTAAATTGTATAGTGTGTTATTGCTATTGATACCATCATTTGTTTTTGGTACTAGTACATATTCTTTTTCGTAGTATCTAGCGGCAGTATCACTATTTTTAATTACGAGTTTAGCAATTATTTCATAATCAACAGAATCAATTAAATTATCAATATTACCATTAAATTGGTAATTAAAGTCTAATGATATATTTTTAATTAAGCCCGCAACATATGACATATTTGATCCTAAACATTCTTCATCAAAAAAGTCATTCTTTTTTAGACATACTGAATATTTCACACTACCTTGTTCCTTAAAATATAGTTTTTCTTTATGATTAATATCTAATGAAGTAATAACAAGTTCAATTCCTACTAAAAACAATATAGCAAATGCAAGTGTACATAAACAAAATTTATATAAAAATGGAATTCTTTTCTTTTTTCTTTTTTTATTATCTTCAACATAGTTATTTTTTTTATTAATCATACATCTACCACCTCTCATTAAGTAATACTGTAGGATAGCCTATAAAAGGAATTTTAATTTTAACAATTCCGATAAACATATCCTTAGTAATTTTATAATTATCATAATTATTATTAGCATCGCCTTTAGTATAAACAAAGGTTTCGTCTTCAGCATCAATTATTTTAACTATTCTGTGAACAATAACTTTACCTTCATATGCATAGGCAAGTATATCGCCACTTTCAAACTTTTTGAAGTCCTTATCGACAATTACAACATCGCCTTTTGATATTACTGGCTCCATTGAACCACTGGCAACGGCAATGGCATAATATCTAAAATATCCAGATATGGCATACACTAAAACACAGATACAAATACCTAAAGGTATAAACCAAAGAATTTCTTTCTTCTTCTGCTTATAGTCTTCAAGAACTAAAGCCTCCGTTCTATCTTTTTTTAACCAATTTCTTATTTTTACTAATACGAAAAGTGGAAAAAGTAAAAAAATTAACGAATATAAATACTCATTAGGATTGGGTATTATGGGAAGCAAATATTTCCATAAATGCATCACTAATAAATAAATGCTCCCTGGTTTATAACCAAATTTCAAACTTGAGTAAGAACATAAAATATTCTCAGAAATTGATGGCAAAAAGGTCAATGCAATAAGTAAAAATGTTTCTTTATTAATACCAATTGAATGGGATGAAAAGGGAATAACGTTATCAATAATGATAAAGAAAATGCATACAAATATAATCAAAATTTTTGATTCACTCGATTTTATTAAAAGTTGATATCTTAAAATTTCTTTAATTAAAATATAAAAAATTATAGGAAATATAATGTTTAGAAATGATTTTATTGTCAAATAGTTATCATTTTTAGCAAAGCCAATCAATATTCCTGAAAGATAATAAACCAGAAAAAAAGATATTAAAATAATAATAATTTCTAAAATAATATCTTTTGTATAACAATGTCTATCTTTTTCAAAGCCAAAAAGAACATAAGCTACTATTGTTAAAAATAATAATAGAATATCCAGTTCTTTTTGTCCTAATAGTTTAAAATGAAAACTATTAAGAATAAACATAAAACTAAAAATAAAGATAAATAGCATTATTTTAATATAGCTTTTTTTCATAATTTTATCACCCATCTTAAATAGACATGGCCTATACCATGTCATTTTTAGTCAGCTGAACTATAGTTTAAAGTAATATCACCAAATGCAACACTAAAATCGCCATCTGCTCTTTCGGCACCAGTTTCATACTCTAAAGTAACAGTAACTTTTTCACCATTTGCTTTAGCTAAAGCATGTCCAGTAATAGAAGCTGTACCGGTTGATGTTTCTAATTCATTACCAACTTTTACTTTTACTGAAATACCTTCACAAGCTTTTTGAACTAAAGTATCTGTAGTTCCTGTACTTGCAGTACACACTTTAGTAAGATTCTTACCAGTAACGTTTCCATAAACTATGCTCTTTAAGTATGCATTTAATTCGCCAGCATTGTAAGCATAAAATTCATATACTACTTTTTGCCCTGGTTCAGTAAATGTTGCACTTAAATTTTTAATAGTTGGATCTGAACTATTGTCGATTTTTGCTGCAGTAGCAACAACTGTTTCTGGTGTTGCTGTTGGGGTAATATCATTAACCTCAACTGAACTTGCTGAACTAGAAAAATCAACATTCATTGTGCTACTATCTGGTTTTACATTAGCGCTTGCTTGAATATTCAAAACGCTAGCAAAAGAAGCAAAACCAATAGATAAACTAATAACACCAACAACTAATGCAAGTATAGCTATTACTTGGCCTGTCTTATTTCTTTCCATTTCTTATCCTCCTATAGTCTTAATTATAGCATAACATCATTGCCTTTTCAAGGGCAAAATCGAAAAGAATTTTTTTATTTAAAAGACAAAAGAATTTTTTACAAATCAAAATTAGAAAAAACAGATAGTAATCTTATATTCTATCTGCTTTTTCTAGTTATCTAGTCTGAATTGTGACAAACTAAAGCTAATACTACTTACCTTCACACACTTTTTCTTGTAGCTGTCCTAGTCCTACTTTATCTGTTTCTTTAATTTCTAATAATACTTTTAGGCTATTATCGCTTCTCAGATAATTAAAAGCACTAACACGGTTCCTTACATCTTCTATATCATTTACTATTCCTACACCTTTTAATGTATAAGTAAACTCATAGTACTTATTTACTTCTAATTTTTTCTTTAACTCACTACTAATTCCATGAGTAAAAGCACTATGAGATTGAAATGCATCTAAAACGACATATGATTCTTCGGGTACTTCCGCTACATAGCCATCAAGTAAATCTACTACTCTATAAGTTCTAGTAAACGAGCAGTCATAGTATTTTTCTTTCTTTTCTTCTTCTTTTTTAGCTCTGATAGTGATGTAATTTTTTTCAACATCAATATCAAGATCTTCTTTTTTTACGCCAGGCAATTCGGCTCTTATATCATATTCTTTATCTTTGTCTGTAACTTCGACAGGCATTGATAATTTGTCCATATCTTCTTCGTATCCATAATCTGGATAATAATTGTCAAAATGTCTGTTTAAAATAGAACTAATTTCATCGTTTACTGATTTAATAAAATTATCAGGTGCTTTCTTTAATAAAAATCTCATAATACACTCCTTTCGATTTCCTTTAGTACCTACTTATTAACTACACTTATATTATTTACCTATTTTGCATAAAACCCTTCTTTTTTAACCAAAAATTAACAATCTTAAAAATCCCTTTGGAGGCTTTTATTTTCGGGGTTTTGTTGTGCTAGAATATTGATATGATAATAGATTTAATTAAATCTGTATTTTATGAATTTTTATCAT
>OJAW01000517.1_pt1 | contig 26926 bp, 26 predicted proteins | sample 1589151 | NCBI WGS metagenome assembly OJAW01 (sample SAMN03283290) | human gut metagenome | biome: human-associated habitat; material: feces | host: Homo sapiens | place: Peru | collected 2012
CATTTTCTCCTATAAGCACATTGAGTCCTTTTGTAAAAGGAACTGTCAGATGGGGTATGGTTTCATCAATAATACCATTCTCATTTGTATATTTTCTAAAATTCCAAAGTCTTAATTCTGATAAATACATAGAAATACTATAATAAGGTTTTAAATTAGAAAGGTATATATATCATTACTATATTTTGTTACGGCATCATGCAGCCCACATGCCAATACCATTACACACCCATTATCTGAGTACATTGGTTCGCCTACGCTTTTATATGATAGACGTTTAGGTAGATTTGCAGCCCAACTTTCTTCACACATCATAATAAGGAATTGGGCAATCTTTGGTGATAAAGTGTATTCAAAGAACTTGCTGACACCATACTGTTCAACATCTTTTTGATTCCAATAATCAATCAACACAATACGACAATCCTCGCCATGAATTAATCTTATTCGCTCCAGTTGTTGATTCATATACAAGTCCCCAAAGGAGTAACCAGTAACAAGCAGACGCCTGTTTGCTGTCAGTGATTTACAGAGATTGGCATGATAATAATCGTATGGTATGCAATTCAACTTATCTGTCTTTCGTAATCCGGTAATAATAGGTCCTGCAAATATTTCCTCATTTGTCTGGTTCGTTTCCAGACTTTGGCTGCGCCCTATCATCATATCCAAGACAGTATCACTATCCTTGTACTTGAACAGATCATTATGTCCGTACCTATACAATCCTCTATTTGTCTCTCGTTCGTAAAAATACCTTATACAGCCATGAAGATGATTTATTGTGGATAAGTTCCGCTCATTTGCAAATAGTTTTTTGGGAAAGAACTCGCTGTAATCATTATCCGTTATCAGTTCGAATCCATCTTCATAATTGCCTTCACCTAACGATTGTTCTATCGTCGTATCATAATTAAAATTGAATACATCCAACATATATGGCGTATTCCTAAAGAAATCTCTATACCAGTTTTCTTTTCCTCCATCACTCGCGAAGTAATCGTCATATCCTTTGACTATTTTGAATATGCGCATGATGAATTCTCTCAGGATATGGTTAATCTCATTTACGTCATATTGCTTTGTCGGGCTTACGAATGGAGCAAAAATCGGATAGATGCTTGGATTACGACATCTGCCGTTCCAAGTTCTACCATAAGAGCTATACATCTCCAAAACATGAAATAACATTTCAAAATGTACGTATGGTTGAGAACCACACATACCAGCAGGAAGTGTAGTCATTAAATGCTGATACATATCATCAACAATTCTGATATCGTTTCCTGTGAGATAATTTTTATATGGTTTACGCACCTCATCAGTTATATTTCCCGTGGAAGGAAATATAACTTTTTGAGGTAATTGGAAACCTAATGCAGCTCCTGCACCTATTACGCATGTAATTCTGTTATTCTCCATAATTTGAGACCTTATAGTCTTTTCAATATTTCCTCTGATACATCTGTTCCAAGAAATTCATTCAACGCTTTATACGGATTTTCATTCTTCTCTGCCGCATCCTTCATTACTTCAAATGCCTTATAAGCAAGTATTTGTGGTAAATCTGAGCATCCAGTACATTGTATAGCCACATATTCTGCTGTACGCATTAATTGACATTCATCCATTTTCATGTTGTACTTTAGCAGGATTTCCAAATGCTGTTACATTATTTGGCACATTCTTCACTACCACACTTCCTGCTCCAATCATACAGTTCTTTCCTATACTTAGACACTGTATAACAGATGAACCAACACCGACCCATGTTCCTTCGCCTATATGTGTGCCGCCACTGATATGTACACCAGGGGCAACATGGCAATAATCCTCTACCATACAATCATGATCTACTGTTGCTCCTGTATTTACAATACAATGATTGCCTATTACAGCATCGGCATTAATAACTGCTCCAGCCATTACTACAGTTCCTTCGCCAATTTTAGCAGAAGGCGAGATAACTGCAGAAGGATGTATTGCCGTAGCAAACTCAATAGCGGAATTGTTAGCCCTCAATCTCTCCACAATCATCTTGCGAATTCTGTTCACACCTATGCTCACAATTATAGGAGAAAGTCCCGTTGCATCATGCAATACAGGACGACCTCCACACACCTTCACATTGGCGTTGTCATCCACAAAAGCCTCCACTTTCACACCATTGGCGTTCAATATTTCTTTTATCACCTTACCGTGACCGCTTGCACCGAATAAATACATCAAATACCCTCCAATTTTAATTGTGTCCGTTAAAATATTCCATTGTTGCAGACTTTCCTGTCGTAGTATTGATATCCTCACGGAAAAGTACTTTCTTTATCGTAATGAATATAACCTTCAAGTCTGTCATCAACGAGCAATGGTCTACATACCACACATCAAGTTTGAACTTCTCTGTCCACGAAATAGCATTACGTCCATGACATTGTGCCCAACCACTTATTCCCGGTCTTACCTCATGTCGACGAGCTTGTTCCTTGCTATATAGTGGCAGGTACTGCACCAATAGAGGGCGCGGCCCTATCAACGCCATATCTCCTTTTAGCACATTTATTAGTTGTGGCAGCTCATCAATTGAAGTTGAGCGTACAAAACTGCCAACCTTGGTCAGACGGTCTGCATCAGGCAACAAATTACCTTCCGAATCTCTTTCGTCTGTCATCGTCTTGAACTTTATCACCTTGAATATTTTGCCGTTTTTGCCTGGACGCTCTTGAAAGAAGAAAACACCAGCCCCTTTATTAGCAAAGTGCAGCCAAACTGTAACGACTATAAGTATAGGGCTAATGCAAATCAATGCTATTAGTGCAATCCAAAAGTCGAAGAATCGTTTAAAAAAATGCTTATACATATAAAATGCTTATTTTGATTTTATTACTATAATGTCGCTGATATCCTATTGAGCAGATAACGAATATTTCCGTACATTCCATCTACGCCATAATGATATACGAAGAATGCCGAAAGGTGTCCACATCACTTCTTGTGGATAATAGCGTACTAAGCGCATGATATGACGCATCCACCTACACATTAACACTATGCGGTTCCCTTTCACCAATCCTGAAAGTCTATCGTCACTATGTCCGAAGTTTCCTGCCAACATTATCTCGTGTAACAAGAAACGCCCCGCACGTTCATCAGGACAAGGAAGTGGAGATTTAGGAGAGATAAGAAATGATAGCTCCGATTCATTGTCAAACAAATGCCACAACACCCAAGCTGAAGCTGCAGCAGAACGTTCAAGTCCAAAATAATGTATAAGACTTGTGGTTCCCTCCGAAGAATGCATTGACCTTGCAACAAAGTAAAGATCCATCATCTGCCGCAAACCAACTCCCTCATACAGCAAATGCCATAGATTATGGTTGAGTGTCAATATTAGGCTGAACACATCGTCTGGTACGCAAAATCCTAATTGAGAATCATAAACGATGTGCTTTTCTCCTTCGTTCTTAAACCATTTTTGTAGTCTACTATTACGCCGTAAGTTGCGACTGATTGATGGACGATAGTGCAACTCTATCTCTGCATCAGGGAAAAGACGGAGGTCAGCATGGTGGTAGTCAAAATAGTACATCGTGCCTGTTTCCTTTGCCCATCGTATTGCAGTATCAGCATCAGCCAACATCCACATATCAATATCTCCAGACTGACGAAGCGGTCCAAATGCCTCCTGTTCCTTATCATATAGCTTTGCGACCGCCTGTCCTTTAAGCACGCACGACTCATATCCATCAGCTTTAATCTTACCATACAACTCTGCACAACGCAAGTTCATTACCTCATTTCGCTTCTGTATGTTGGCAGTCAGAGCAAGCCATTGCATCTTTAATTGTACTGGAAGATTTTTTGCTGCGTCACCATACTGCCCACAAGCCTGTTGTACGCCCTTAAAGCAAATGCCCACTAAGGCTTGCTTTTTTGAAATGTCAAATGCGTCCATCCATTCCTTTTCGGAAGGAGTGAATGACAAAGTTTGTCTTGTGCCGAGTGCCAATTGCAACAAATCAAAGAAAAGGTTTCGCATAAGATTTACATTATTTCCTTGTAGAAATCAATTAGGCATTTCTGCACAAAGTTTCTTTCGAACCGTGAGGCAATCATCGTCCGTGCGTTGTTTTGCATCGTCTCACGAACTGCATTATCCGTAAGCATACGTTCCATTGCTTTATATAGAGCACTTGCATCCTTGGGTGGCACTATCAGTCCATTCTTTCCATTTTCGATAATCTCACGACTACCGTTAATATCCGTAACAATAGACGGCAACCCCATAGCACCGGCCTCAAGCACGGTGTTGGGGAATCCCTCACGATACGACGGCATCACGAAGCAGTCGGCATTCACATACATTTGCAGCAAGTCATCACCATACTTTGCTCCACAGGCATTGATAGCATCATTCGCATCAATCATCTTACGCGTAGCATCGCTCACAGGATCAAGTTCTTGTTCATATTTGCCTACAAGCACAAGGCGTACATTATTATATTTGTTGTGTAACCGAGTGAAAGCCTCAACCAGTTCATTAATCCCCTTATCTCCTACGATGCGCCCCACAAATACAAACGTGAATGTCTTCATGTCTTTCCGTACAACGAACCGTGCAGGATTGAAACGTTCCATATCTACCCCCATCACATTGCCATAGCCCAATACCTTCATCGGCTTATGAGTTATGCCACCATTACAGAGATCATTCTTTACGCCTTCACCTTCAGGAATAATGTGAGTGGCACAAGCACACGTCAGCCAGTCTGTCAGCATCAGAATCTTGCGTTTTATTCCGGTAGCCGTAGGCCACACTAATCCAGTAAATGTATGCACCCTTCGTGGTACTCTTGTTATCCATGCTGCCAACATACAAATCATGCCAGCCTTGGGGGTCATGGAATGTACAAGATAAGGACGCTCTTTACGAAAGGCATTTATCATGTTCCACAACGACTTCAAGTCATTCACAACGGATATATGTCGCTCCATTTTAACTTCTATGCAATGGAACCCATCCTCATCTCTTATTTTTTCTAATTCTGGGCCAGGACTCGTCACCGCCACCATATCATATCCCATCGCCCGCATCTTAATCATAATGTCGCGACAAAAGCATAGTGACATCGGAACAGTAACAGCACGGAGTATCTTCTTTTTGTTGCGTTTCATAAAGGATTAGTTATTCGCAATTAAATCCAAATACAATTGATTATATTCATTCACCATCTTCTGAATATCAAACATTTTGGCTCGTCTCAAACATCTTACAGCTATCTGTTTGTTATATTCTTTGTCTTCTGACAGTTCTCGAATGATTGATGCTAATTTCTTATCGTCTCCATGAGGGAAAAGTACACCATACCCCTTCGTTACCTCGCGAAGTCCCTCTACATCACTTGCGACAAATGGATTCCCAGATGACATTCCTTCCACATTAGATAAAGACAGTCCCTCACGATGACTTGACATAACAATAATATCCGATGAACGAAGTATTTGTGGTACGTCATTTCTGATTCCTAAAAGATGTACACGGTTTTCTAAATTCAATTTGGTTATTAAATTTTCAAATTCAGAACGTCTTTCACCGTCACCTACCAATTGAAGATGGTATTTCTCTGGCAGATGTTGCATTGCTCTAATAAGTGTGGGTTGGTCTTTTTCATACCGAAATCCTGCAACCATGGTTATTATTATACAATCTGGTAATCCAAGATTTATCTTTTGAACTTCAGCAAAGCGATTAACATCAATGCCATTATGAATAGTTGTTATCGGATAATCGCTTCCAATATAGTTCCTAAGACTATTCTCAGAAGGCTCTGAAATACATATTATTTTATCATAGCGACTATACATCCAGCAATCTATCGCGTGGAAAAATTTAAATTTTCTTCTACGAGTTGAAGTTGAGTGTTCTGTTGTCACCAATTTCACATTTTTAGGCTTTCCTATGGCTGCAAACATTTGACAAGCAGTATTATGCGTATGGACAATATCAAACTTTTTCATCAGTTTTTTCAAACGGAAAATATGTTTATAGTTGTAAAAACCTTCTTCTTCTGAAAAACCATGTATCTTTATTCCTGCCTGTTCAATTTGTTCATAAAACGTTGTTCTTTTACTTTTAAAAACAGCAATCTCTACTGTATGTCCCATATCACGCAAACGAGGAAGCATATCAACTAAAAGATGTTCTGCCCCTCCTGTTGAAAGGGAGGTTATCACATGAAGAATTTTCATAAATTTAAATGACTACAATATTCTATATATTAGATTTCTTAATAATCTATTTTTCAATGCCATACAGACAATTTTGTCTTTCGTCGATACATTGAAACCATCAAAGAAAGGAGCATTTATTAACGTATGTTTTTCTTTTACTTTACGTTCTACAAAAGCATAATCAACATCAGGTGCATTTATTTCAATCCTTGGAATAGTTGACAGATGATTAATTATACCTTGTCCCTTTTCAGTATTGCAGACTATTAAAGAGATACCCTTATCATCGTCATCATATCCCTTTTTCTTAGCCCCCCAAAAATCGCCCAATGTAATATCTGCGGCACTGTTTGCAGCTCGATTGCATGTATAGCATGAGTGACGAAGATTAATACTTGAAAAGAACTGCTTATAATATGGGTCTTCATTTGCAAGTTTCACATACTGCTTGCCATTCTCAAATTCAATAACAATACAATAAGTTTTCCATCCATATTTTTTTGTACGAAACCCTACATTCTTAACGGATGAACCATACATAGTCTCCAGTTCTTTGAGGTATTGTTGGTATCGTACTTGGGAAGGTACGCCATGACATAAGAAATCACATAATATCAAATTCTCATATTTATAGCCAAACACTCTACGTACACCATATACTTGACATGGAGTGCCACAAAAAAGGATAGTTTTTCCTTCCTTTATATCTTTACGTATAAAACTTATAGTGCATTCCATATTACTCTCCAGATATTTCGATTTCTTTAGCTCTTTCAATGGAACTTCTTTTGTAGAACGATGGGATAATCTTTTCTTGTCAGAGGATAAAGCCGCTCCATATACTATACCGTCTTCTGAAAGGATACGTTCTGCTATTGCTCCAAATACTCCACCAGAAGAGCCGTCAAATCGTTTTATCTCAGAGGGATCCCAAGCACAATAATATTTTTTTTCAAATTTCTGTGTTTCAAGATAGTTCAGTATATGGCAATTTTTGGAACAAAGGCCACACTCAACACATTTTACAGTATCAACTTGTGGATAGTAGAAACCATTTTCTCCAATTACCATCTTTATACAACCCTTCGCACATACAGAGGCACATGCGCCACAACCCGTGCATTCATCAATATCAGCCAATTTCATATCTTTGCCATCTTTGAGAAATAAACGAATGCAGAACGCAATATGTCAAACATACTGCCTAATGGTCGTGATGTTTTCATACACCACCTTATCACGCCCCCAAATTGACGAGATCTAAAATACTCTTTGGCTATGAAAGTATAATGCATATCGTAAATATCTCTTGCTGTCTTCGCAGGTAAAGAATCAATAATGCTTTTCATTTTAGTCAAAAAGTAAATACGATTGCTTTCAAATTTCTGGGGATTTGTAGCGTTATTGCGGTCAAGGTTTATCTTAACAACCCCTATTTTATGAGTAGAGGCGAGTTTGTATTTTGTAAAAATACGAGTCAGAAATTCCCAGTCTTGATGGCGTTTGAAGCTCTCGTCAAAACCATTAAATTCATCATAAACTGAACGCCTTATCATCACAAGACTTGACCCCACACGCATTCTACCCATGAGGAAGTCTACAAGTACATTTCCTTCCTGCTTTGCGATAATATCTTCTTCAATTTTTCCTCTAACAATATGCATACCACAAAATGTGACTCCATAACTATCATCAAGACATTTTTGAGTTTCATAATGCTCTTCAAGGTTGTTTGGCAAGAAATAGTCATCATCATCAAGAAGGGATATAAATTCGCCGCTGGAATGTTTGACTCCAGTGTTACGTGCGGCCGAACCATGAAGGCTTACATCATGAGCGAGATATTTCACTCTATCATCTGATGCATATTTCTTCATTGCTTTTTCGGTAGTAATTTGTTCTTCTGATCCTTTGCCATTATCGTCAACTACTACAACCTCTATATTTGGATAGGTCTGGGACAGTACACTGTCTACTGCTCGACATATTACTTGTGAGCCAGAGTGAGTGGGAATAATAACTGATATTAAAGGTGCTGTTTTCATGCCTATTTTATTATTTCTACGATAACTGATTTTGAATACTTTATTTTTTCGTTTAATATCTTATATACTTCTTTGTAATCTATCTCTACTCCATCTTTACAATTTGACAGGTTTAATTCTTGCATCATATCAAATAGACGACTATTACCACCGGTATGTTTGGAGAACACATGTACTTGTTTCTTGAATATGATAGAGAATGACAAGCCATGAAATGAATTCGTAACGACTGCATCGGCATTTTTGAAGAGACTTACAAATCTGTTTGGACTACAGTTCCAATAATGATGATCGCAACGAAAACGATAATCATTTACCATGGTATTGATGATATATAATTTTTTCTTGTTTTTTCTTGCATAGTCTATTGCATAATCCGCTATTTCCTTTGTACAATTAAAGGCATACATCAATACATATCCTTCTTTTTCAAAAGTAGTGTCTGCAATATTCGATGTCCATTCATCTGCGGATAAAAGAAATACGGGGTCAAGAACTGTTGTAACATTCTCACAGCCTAATTCCGTCAGCAATCGTTCTGCCGTTTTTTCTCTTACCGCAATTTTTTTGAATCCTTGCAAACGTCTTTGATACAAAGTTTTCATTTCTTCAGGGATGCTATCTTGTGCAATACTCGCTGCATAAGATGCCTTGAAACAACCATCTGAAACAAAAGTTAGGTAATAGGTATCATCTTTGTGAATGTTATAGTTCCATATTTGGTCGCTTCCTGCGATAATACCATCGGCATTCGGAGGACATGATTTCAACTCATCCAAAGTCTTGTATTGCCTTGTTAGCCGAATGTTATCTTTCAGAAACTTACCGAATACCCGTTTACCAACTATAAAATCAGGCAGACGATATAAACTCCAAATTATCTTTACTATCAAATTCACATCTGTTTTGCTTCTCTGATAGTCTGGATAATAATCTATAACAGCCGTCTCTACTCCAATTGATTCCAAATGATGCTGGAGCGCATAGGCCTGTAATACTGCACCATAATTGTATGGCCTATGACAGGTTATTGTAAGGACTTTCATTATTTTGTACTATATGATTTTTCAACAACGCTATTTTTTGCTAAAACAAATCCGAAAAACATCCAGAGTGTACTTGCATTCCATAAATCGCCAGAAAACAATGCTCCAGGCACAGAGGCAAAAAATAAAAGCACAAAAAAAGCAAATTTATTTTCAGAAATAGTTTTTAGTTTACGTATCAATGACTGTGTAACAGGAGCCATTATCGCTAAAGTCAGAATAATGCCTCCGTCATAAAGCATTTGTAATACAAAGTTGTGAGGATAGCCTTCTCCTGTATTATTGTTGAATTGTGAAATACCATTGCCCCATAGAAGAGATTCCACTATGCCCTTCCATGCCATTGTGGACAATGACTCACGTCCGTTCGTCATATCTCCATTATCATCTAAACGAAGAAATTTATCTACTACATTTAAAGATATATCGAATGTCGAAAACAAGTCTTGCAAAGACTGTAATATAGTAACAAAAGAGGATATTAGGAATATAAAGCCTATAATAATTATCGAGACTCTCCCTTTACGAATTAAGATTCTTTTATTATCACCTATTTGAATAATGAAGAAACTCATAATCAATAACACCGCACATAAAATGGGACCTCGTGAACCGAACATCGCCATTTGAACCAAATAAAAGAGATTTATAGCTGCAAAGAACAACATTATAATTTTCATCCATATAGATTCATTTCTATAGTAGAATCGAAGATAAACCAAATTGCCTAATACAGGTATCAGCAAAGCATAGCACGTTCCCATAGATACAACTCCTGTCTCAATTATTTCGCCATAAAATATTCGGTCAAGATATAAAACTCCTATAGATGGTAAAACGATGAGGGCAATAAGAAATGTGCGTACGTCAATACGGATTATTCCTGGTATCAAAAAAGCTGCAATCATAAAGATTCCGAAAAATTGGATATTTACAGATGGAGACGCAATAAAAACACTTGTCATTATATACCACAAAGTACATAATATACATATCCTCCAATGACTTTTTCTTAACTTCAAAAAACTTCTTCTCTGTAAAAATAGTCCTATTATCAATAGACCAATAACTATTACTGCATACATAGCTGTCATGAAGACACCAGAAAATGAAGAATATGCAGCAACAACTATCAAATTTAAAGTCTTGACATCGGCAAATAGAGCTAAAAATATAGATGCAAGAATTGTACTGTATGTAAGAGTGTTATTTCTACAACTCATAAATTAATTTTTTGCTTTTAAAGTGGGTTTTTCGTTTCATTTATAAGAGAAGGTTGTTTAAGACTATACAAAGCATCTATTGATGAAAGAACAGATCGTATTGATTGCTGAATATCAGCATTAGGAAGATGTTTTATATATGCTTGTATCCAGTCTTGGTAATCCATAATACAATATACCTCACATGCGTCACAAGCATATCGTTTTCCTTGTATGATTTCATTTCGGGAAACTCTATACCAAGGAAAAGTCGATTGCGTTTTATACACTTCTCTAAAAAGTTTCCACTTTGTATGCCATTGTGAGAACTCTATAGGGCCAACATGTGTAATATTCTTGGAATTTATTGGTACAGTTACTTGATACATACCTACAGAAAGTTTCCAATTGACACATAACTCATCAATGGCACTTTTCAAAATATGCAAAACTTCTATGTGTTCTTTGTGCCAATCTATCATATATGGAACAAAAACGACATCTGGCTTTTCTTTTTCCAATAGCTCTTTCAATGAATCAACCTTGTTCCTACCTAAAATATGAATAGGTCTATTATACATACCTGCCAATGCTTCGGTTTCTCTACGTCGAATCAAATGTATATTTTCTGTATCACCTCCTTCCATATCAGCATTACACAAACATACTTTATAATTCGGTGAACTTATCAAACTTCCACAACCAATCCATTCATCATCAGCATGTGGCAGAATTATAAGAAATGACGATTCTTTCTTTAACTGAAGTGCAGAATGCTTTGAGTTAATCTTTCGCAATTGTGATTTGCACTCTTTATACCAACGATGTTTATTACGTAAACGTCTCAGTTGATTATATACGTACAATAACAACCTTTTCATAAGCTTTTATATAAATCAATATGCTGATCAACCACTTCTTTCCAAGAAAAATATTTTAGAATCCTATTTATTTGATTTACATCTTTTTCTTTTACAAAAGCTTTCATAACCTTGTTTCTAATGTCTTCTAACTTATTTGGATCAATGCGTGTACACACATTCATGCTTGGGAAATCAAGAATTGGAAGAGATTTTGAAACAACAAGATTTGCTCCTGCAACTGCTGCCTCTAAAAGCACAAGGCCAAATGTTTCATGATACGAGGGAAACAGAAAGACTTTTGCATTTGAGTATGCAGACTTTAGTAACAAAGAATTATTGTCTACCCAGCCTATAAAATGAAAGTTGTTTTTTCCTTTTGCTATTGTGAGACATTCTTGATAATATTTATCATCAGCTGTTACTGGGCCACCGATAAAAACCACATCAATATCTGTATCTATCATTGCTTTTATAACATTCAATTGATTCTTGTTCCTATCAAATCTACCCACACATAACACGTAATCTTTATCACCAACAATACTTGAAATATGTTCTCTTCCAACATTATCACTTTGTTCTATACCATTAGGTATCACTTTAAGTTTAGAATGAGCAATACGAAAGTGCTTACAGATGAAATCCAGTTCCTTTGGTGTCTCTACTATAACTGCATCACACTGCTTTAAAATTGACTGTTGCATATTATAAAGTGTCAACACTGGATGATGAACCAGAGTTAAAAGCAAATCTATTTTCCAACCATCTGCAAGTGTGACGATTGAAGATAATACAACTTTAACGCCTTTACGATGAGCGTAATTTACTAAATTGTAATGTTCTGCATTTAAGCTGAAAATATGCAAAATATCATATTGAGATATATCTGTTGTATTATGGTCAAAAAAATCAACATCAACTCCAGACTTCCTTAAATGAGATGCCAATTGTCGCATCCTGACTTGTACGCCACCAGATTTGTTCTGGGCGTATGTTGAATATCCTTGAAATAAAACTCTCATGACTATATTTTATTATTTAGAATTCGTTGTATAAATATTTTAATGACAGCAAGTTTGGTTGGCTTATGTATGTACTTGTCTGAAAAATTTCTCCATTTAAGTTTTTTTAAGTCACAATAGATATTTTTTCTTCCAGATGGCATTACACTTGGATTTCTAAGACAAATATTTGCAACAATTTCTTTCTCATAATCGAGTTCCGTTGAAGCAAACAAATCTTTTACCTTATTCCATGCAGCCAAACCTTTATCCGTATTTATTAACGCTATTGACTTTGACTCATATGGATAGAATGATGGATAAAGTTTATCACTATCACAATCGCCCATTGTTATATCAGAGACCCTTTCTTTGCGAGCATATTGACAATAATAACATGACATTCGATATGACTCGCAACGTACAAATGGCCCATAAAACGCATCTTGCTGAGCTGGTATATGCTTTGTCCCCCAGGAAGCTACGATAGTAGCTTCCTGGGTACCGCGATGCGGTACCCTGGAAGCAGGATTCCAAGTTCGCTTATTTGCTCGATTCCTAAATGTATAAGATTGAATATTTGATGTTTCACAATGTCTCAGATAAGTCTTCCAAAACAACTGATTAGGTACACCATGACATACCACATCCATAGTCAATAACAAATCATAATCTTTTTTCAAATAAGATTTCAAAGCAGCAATTTGACAAGGGGTTCCTGTAAAAAGCACATAACGACCATCTTCAAGGCGTTTTTTTACTTTTGCATAGCAATCGCCGACTATACTCTGTACGTATTTACTATTTTGCATTGGTGCCAAATCTTTCATCGTAGTAGCTTCTGTATGACGACATGTAAAATTATCATCCATTACAACACCATATACGACACCATTCAGTTTCTCAATATAATATCTTGCAATTGTTATAAATAATCCACCTGATGCACTCTTTTCAATCAGTTCATCTTTAGAAAGACAAAGTTTGGTTTCAATAGGATATTCTTTGCTTATAGGATGAATTGACGGGCAAAATTTTGCGCATTTTCCACATTCCTTACATTTATTATTGTCCACATGAGGAACCATAAATCCTTCTTCGTTTTCAACCATCTCTATTGCGTGAAAAGAACACTGTGTTGAACAGATACCGCAACCTGTACATTGTTTGATTGTGAGATCACGCACATTGTGTATAATTTTCTGTTCTCCCTCATGGTGCATATTTTGTACAATTTTATCAATAACACCTTTAAGGTATGCAATGGATGCAGCACGCTTTGACTTTACGCGTTCATTGATTGTATTATAATCAAGTATAAAATACTCTTCTTTAATCTCTGCATCTAAATCAATATATCTATGAACTATACCAAGTATATCCATTAAGTTAGATATACGTGTTTCATTTGCTTTCCACGCATTTCCCTTTTCACGATGTATAACCACAAAAGGATTTTCAGAAATGAGCGAAAACAGGAAACCATGAAATGTATTAGTGACACAAAAACTTGCATTCAAAAACAATTCAACAAACTCACGTGGACCATAAGGACCATGATGGCCAAGTTTTAATTCCGCATCCGATTCTTTATGACAAAGAGGAATGTAGCGAACATCCATATTGCGCTCTTTTGCAATACGATAAACCTCAGACTCTATTTTTGGAGGTAAACCTCCAAAATTGTAACAAAGAATATAAGGTTTTTTCGGACGTTGAGTTGTAATACTTAGTTCTTTTCTCCATTCTTCTTTTGAGAATAATAGGGTGGGATCTATCACTAATGTGGCATCACGTCCTGTCACTTGTTTTACATAATCAACACCTTCCTGTTCACGACATGAGATTTCATTCATGTCCAACAGAAAATCCTTTATAGCAGCTGCGTCACTCTCTGTAAAAGTTTGACACCCCGTCATGCTTGGTGCATAGGAATAGCGTTTATCCTTATCAGTGAATTGTAAAAAATAAGCCGACATGTCTTGACCTATTGGTGTCCATACCATGTCACTTCCTGATATAAAACCGTCATATCTTTCATTAGCTTGCCTAAGGTCTTCAGAATCATAATACGGTTCTATGGAACTTTGCAAATATTTCTCTTGAAAGTTTTTAAATCCAATAGAATTTGGTTTTGTATATCTTTTTACACGAATAAAACGTGCAAAATGCAAAAGATTATATTGCAGTTTTCTATTATGGAGTAACAATGATAAGGCAGACTTATTTGTTGTGCTGATACTCTCATTGTGTTTGTCGAAAAAGCGTAAGAATTCAGCATTAGCTCCAAGCCTTTCTACATTTTGTTGAAGAGCAAAAGCTTGCAAAGCTGCTCCAAAATTCTGTACTGCATAATAGGTCATTATGCCTATGGTAGGTCTCTTATTCATCGTCTTATTTTGCTAATTACTTTATTTGTTGCCGATTTCACCATTACACGTTCTTCTGAAGTACAACCCACATAATAAATTGAAATGGCTGAACTTATGATAGACAAAACGCATAGTATAATTAATGTGTAAAAACTTAAATCAATGTAATATAAGACCACAACAGGTGTAAAAGCAGCAGCTATGATTACTAATAAAACACGGAAATATACTTGTATATAGAATTTTCTAAACGACAAGTTTATCATACTTCGAAGCATGTAAACACGTAAAAACATACCCAAACATGAAATAATTATCGCAACTAAAAACACAGCCTCCGCAGGACACCCCCATAACAGGCACAAATAGCTTATCGGAAGGTTTAAAAGTTGTGAGCCTCCTACGATTAGTTGATAATTACGAATTCTTCCTGTTGCAAGCATCGCCGTTACCATTGGCCCAGAAAGTGTTTCATTCATCACATAAATCAAAATTATTCTTACAAAATTCACAGTATGCTCTGGTACTATTCCTAACCATAATTGCAAAATGTATGGGGTTGTAATATATACTGGTAAAGCAAAAAATAATAATATGAAACCACTGAATTTAGAACCGCGATAAATGAGTTGCATCATGTATGAATAATCTCCAGAAGCATAACCCTTAGTAATTTGAGGACGAACTGCGGTCAAGAAATTGTTAACAAATGTGGTTATTGCACTACTAACTTGCATAGCAACAGCACGAGCAGCATTAACTGAAGTTCCGAAAAACAAGTTTATTATTAAATTACCACCTTGGTCACGAAATACATCGGAAGAAGCTCCAATAAAATTCCACCCAGCAAATCCAAACATCTCTTTTAATAACGATTTGTCGAAAATAAATTTGTATTGACATTCTTCGAAATAACGACTGCAATAACGTGCATAAATCAGTCTTATTACCAATCCACAAAGCATCAAAAGCAAGGCATAAAAAACTAATTTATCAATAGGGCTAAAACTAATTAAAAAGGCAATTGCTAATTTTAGTATAGCATCGAGTATACTGATGTAAGCAAATGCAGACATTCTTTCATGGGCTATAATTGATGCATTATACGGTACAGAAAGAAGGTTTAAACCAAATGTTATTATTGAAAACTGAAATACCCAATTTGCTGCTACTATACGCCCATTCTCTATATTCATCTTATAATTTAGAAACCACAGCCCTATTGTTTCTGCAAGTAGAACAATAAAAACGGTGAGTATTATTTGAATATTGATAGAAGTACAGAATACTCGCTTTAACCTTTCATTATCGTTCTTACCAAGTTCGAATGTTGTAAATCTGCTTATAGCTGCCGAAAGAGAACCTGTCAACACGGAAAACATAGCAACGACCCCTCCAACAACATTGTACAAGCCATAATCATTTACGCCTAATGAACGGAGTATAATTCGTGATGTAAACAACGTAATGCACATTGTTATAAATGTGCGAAAATATAGTAGTATAGCATTCTTTGCTATACGTTTGCCATTTGAAGACTTACTAGACATTTAAATTGTTACTTTTTTTCAATGTATAAATAATATAACATTTTACAAGGGGTATTCTATCAGACTGCATTAATCCTATGTGCAATTTTTCGGTCTTGTATCCACTCTTTTACATCTTTTACATAATCATTCCATCGGTCAGTTGTTGCCACAAGGGTAATAATATCACTTAAAGCATACCCCTTATCTAATAACTCTTTTACATAATCATGATGGTCAGCGACATTTAATATTGTTTTTGAATCTCTTACAAGCTCTGGATATCTACAATTATTCTCATCAATAGTACTTAACGCATCATGAATAAACTCTTCTGGATGTTGTTTTCTGCCATTTATCGTCTGTGGGCAGAAATGCTTAACCAAAGATAGCACTTTATCCCTACGTTGCTGTAAGAACACTTCGCCACCTGTTAATGTCCTATCTATCTGGTTCTTTATTTTTGCCTCTTTGGTAAATTCTTCAACATCACCATCCCCAAAGAAAACGGTGTCATCCATTCCATTCAAGTCATCATATTGGCAAGCTATACCTAAAGCAAGTCTTATAGAATTTGTTATAGATCCAAAACGGCAAGCAACAAAATGTTTACTCATCTCACATTCCTGCATACACTTGGTAATGATTGCTTCTGCAATATCATCTTCAACATACACTTTTAGATACTTTTCAGGTGTGCCAGAGAGTTGTTCATAACAATCTTCCGACGGATTGTCCAAACAAAATGTCTTAGTCTGTGTATTCAAAATGTAGCGAACATTAAACTCTGCATTTTTCATCAACTCCTGACGATGACTTGTAAAAACAATTTGTAACTGTCTATCTGGCTTTTGGGCTTCAAGCACCATTACGTGTATTAGACGCCTCAAAGCTGCAGTATGAAGAGTAAGGTCAATCTCGTCTATTACCAAAAGGCTATATTGGGGGGCTCTGTACAATCTCTGCAGTATACGAAATACTTTCTGTTCACCAGCCCCAAGATTCAATGAATGACACATTACATTATTTCTATCTACTGTGAAACAATCCAACTTGTCTATCTTGCTTATTTTGAGATTCTGATAATCTACTCCCATTATTTGAGTCGCAGCAATAGAAATCTGATTGTCCAATGCTTCGCCTACCAAAGGCCTAAATGTAACTCTGCTGTCTGAGACTTTTTCTATGTCGGGAATGCTGTCAGATAAAGAAATGTATATAACATTCCTGTCAGGTTTACTTGCCTGCCGTGGTGTCCATTCAGAACCATGCTTACTATAATTTATCGTTCTGTCTGTGATTTGTATACGCCTCTTAGACAACTGATAATAATCCATTACAGCAGAGTAAGAACTTCCTATCCATTTGTTTGCATTTGTTGTATATTTAAAAAAACGGCTCATCTTAGTATTTTCCGAATTCTTGTCTCTATACAGGCACATGACGGTTTGCAATATAGTTGTTTTACCACTGCCATTGAGTCCGAAGATTCCTGTTACTGGGCATCCTTCAAAAGATATTTCTAAGTTTTTAACACCTCTCAATGTATTGATTATCAACCTTTTCAACACCTGCTTATCTGTCACCAGTTTGTTTTTTCTTGCCATTCCTCAATATTAACTGACTCATTGTCGTAATGAAACATTATTCAAAGATTTTCGAAACATTTACCTTGCCGCGAAAATAAAGTTTATTAATGACCGTGAAAGACTTGTAAATGTTTTTTTAGTCTCTGCGGAAAATATCGCGTGTATATACCTTCTCTTCTACATCTTCCAAGCAGTCATCAAAGCGGTTGGCGATGATAGCTTTGCTTTGTGCCTTAAAATCATCAAGATTGTTCACAACTTTACTGCCAAAGAAGGTAGTACCATCGTCAAGAGTAGGTTCATAAATAATAACTTCTGCCCCTTTTGCTTTGATACGTTTCATTATACCTTGAATAGCAGACTGACGGAAATTGTCACTATTTGACTTCATGGTCAAACGATACACACCGATTACACAATTGTTTGGCTCTGCACCGTATTGATTATTACTTGAATAATCGTACCAACCAGCCTTGCGAAGCACAGCATCAGCTATATAGTCCTTACGAGTCTTGTTTGACTCGACAATAGCCGACATCATATTCTGAGGGACATCCTGATAATTTGCAAGAAGTTGCTTAGTGTCTTTTGGCAAGCAATAACCACCATAACCGAATGAAGGATTATTGTAATGCGTACCAATACGTGGATCAAGGCCGACTCCCTCAATGATCGCCTTGCTGTCAAGCCCCTTTACCTCTGCATAGGTGTCAAGTTCATTGAAATAAGAAACACGAAGAGCGAGATAGGTATTGGCAAAGAGTTTCACGGCTTCGGCTTCCTTCATACCCATAAAGAGGGTATCGATGTTTTCTTTGATGGCACCTTCTTGCAAAAGAGCAGCAAAAGTCTTAGCTGCTTCAATCAACATATCAACATCTGTTACAGATTCGATTGCCTTGTTCTCAGCCTCAAGCTCTGGCTTGTTGATGATCTTGGGATAACCAACGATGATACGGCTTGGATAGAGGTTGTCGTAGAGGGCTTTGCTTTCACGAAGGAACTCGGGAGAGAATAGAAGATTAAACTTCTTAACTCCTTTCTGCGCATACTTCAAATAGAGGTTGCGAGTGTAGCCGACAGGGATGGTTGATTTGATGACCATGATGGCATCGGGATTTACCTCTAACACCAAGTCGATTACTTCCTCTACATGAGTAGTGTCAAAGTAATTCTTTACCGGGTCATAATTGGTCGGTGCTGCTATAACAACAAAGTCGGCATCCGCATAAGCAGACTTGCCGTCAAGAGTGGCTACAAGGTTCAATGGCTTTTCTGCCAAATACTTTTCGATATAATCATCTTGAATAGGTGAAATCTTATTGTTAAGTTTCTCCACCTTTTCCGGAATTACATCTACCGCTGTTACATGATGATGTTGAGATAGCAGTGTAGCTATGCTCAGTCCCACGTAGCCAGTACCAGCTACTGCGACTTTTATGTCTTTAAAATCACGCATATATTTTGTTTGATTTAGTTTAAATAAATAATTCGATGTTGCTTTAAGCGTTTTGTGAATTGTAAATTTCTTCCACAAATCGATATATTGCCTTTTCTTCGTTTGAGAAATTACTTAAATCCACATTCTCATTGCCATGCAGTTTCATCTTCTCATACATTGTTGTTACATTTTTGTTCCGTATTTTCAACCATAAACCATGTGGCGCAATCACTCTAGAATGAGAATAAAAGCCTATTATCAGATAGTCATCTATCATGATTATCGGAAACATCGGGAGTCTCTCTGTTTCGTTTATACGTATTCTGTTTTCTCCGTATGTTTTCTGAAGATTTTCAAATAATACTTTTGAATTGCCACATGCTTTTTTGTATTCTGATTGTGTGAAATGAGGGCGTAAAATCTTGGCGAACTCACCTGTCCAAGGCTTGCTTGTTGAAGAAAATGTAACGGACAATTTTAATTGATGATTATGCTCCAACGCTTGCTTTATAATCTCCCCCTGTTCATCAACCCCATATTTCGGATAATAAGCAGCGTGAAAAAATATGTATTGCTTTGCGTTTTGCATGAGTCGTGATACATTTACGGTATCATGTCCAACGAATATTTTTATATCGCTTTCAAAATGATTGGGTAAAGATTCCATCTTGTATATCTTGGTAACTTCTTCTTCAATATCTGTCTTCAACCCTTTAAATTTGTCGTATGATACGTTCATTCGTTGAGACGAAATGATAGAGAAGAAAATAGAGACGATAGCCAATACGATTGAAACCAAAGTCGATGCAAAGGAAAAACTATTAAATGCTTCTTTGTCATTTTTTAGCCAAAGTATCACGATAAATATGATTATAACTATGAAAATTATAATCAAATAGTACAGGTGATATACTTTTATTTCAGATTTCGACATATTGTATTGTTTAAAGATACTATTATTGTTATTTCTTATTCTGCATTACAGACTTTGACAATATTTATAAATTGTAACCAAACTTTCTTTGGACTTCTAGCATGTCCGAAATGATTCCTTACTATTAAAAAACGAAAGGAGTCCAATCAAGTGGAACAATTACTGGTTGTTCTTAACGGGGGAGGTCGTTGCAAACATTTTCCTCCCCTGATGCCAAAGCATCAACTGAAGCTTTCACTCCATACCTAAGTAGTTGTGTCATGCCATGACCAACGTAAGGACTACTAACCACTTAACAAGATTAGTCAGTGCCTTCAAAAACTCAGAATCGATTTCAATTTTCATGTCATCAGATTTAAATGTTAAAAAATCAGTGACACCTGATTGAACTCTTGTACAAAATCTATAAGTTACACACTTTAGACTTGAAATTCATTGACATTACAAGTCTGGCAAATGTCTGTTACCTACCATATAATCTACAAGTCATTGAATATTTTGTCTTAGTCTTTATACCATCTACTTGCCAAGTCTTGGTGGTAACCATGTGACTCCAAATTGTTTTTTGCTGCTTCCACATCTTCTTCTGCGCCTCCATCACGTATATAAGAGGTGCCTACACAACCACCATTCTCAATGGTGGAAATGTCTTCAGAACTGTCATAATCACACATAATGCTTTTCCTTTCTTATGCATTTTACTTGATAATATGTATGCTCCTTGGGATAATATTCTTATGGGGCGCATGGGCAGGTCTGGGCAATGTAGCTATGCTCAGTTCCACGTAGCCTGTTCCGGCTACAGCGACTTTAATGTCTTTAAAATCACGCATATTTTTGTTTGATTTAGTTTTCTCAATCTTAAATTATCTTGCTCACACTCACCCCATCAATAGCTCTCTGATAGATATCTTTTACCATTCCCATTGACGGAACAACAGATAGGTTGCAACGAGTAGCAATTCTTTTAAAGGCTCTCATCACATTCTGTCGCACCCTTTTCACCTCGCAATCAGCCATTTGCATATCTGTTGATTTGATGAAAGGGAATAAGAATTCTGAATCAGAGGGGTAGCGGTCTGCGATTTCCTGCATGGCTGCATCCCATTTTACGGTTATACGTGGCAATCCTGGTATTTGTGAGATGTATGTTAATGTGAATCCTTTGATGTCGGTTTTCTTGATGTTTGCCAAATCTGTAAAACTGATGCCTCTGCCGTAGATGCAAAAGAAGAACATATCACGGGCAAAAGTTTGTGGTATGGAATCAGACAGGTCGGCATAACGCATTCTACGTAATTCATCAACTGACAACAATTCACGTTCTTTTTTGGCTGGCAAAGCAACTCTTACGCCTTTCAGTAATTTAAGTTTTGGAACAATTCCTTCTTTTACTGCAATATTATATACCGAACTGATTTGGTATAGATAGAGTCGAGTCGTTGATTGTTTACGCCCTTTGGTATTCAACCATTCCTCGAATTTTACCATAAGTTCTGGAGTCAATTCGTTTAATGACAATTCCTCTTTACCCAAGAAGTTGACAAAGCAACGGAGTGCCATCTCACGATTGTGAGCAGCCTCAAAGTGACCTTCTTCTTTGTCTTTTTCTATTTTTCGACGAGAATATGCGAAGAAATCGGTTCCCATTTTTACTTCTCTACGATGACTAATAAAAACTATTCAAACAGATAGCCGTAGTTGTTTTGCAACGCCTCAAATTCTGTTTCGCAGCGATTATGCAGTTCTTTGTCGCTATCCTTGAATATCTTTATAGCTTTCTCTATTTCTTCCTTTACGGTTCTTCCAGCTTTAAAGATGGGTCTAAGCTCGTCTTTGAAATAGTCGATGAAAGGTGCATAGTAGTAGCCTATCTCTTCTATCATAAAATAGAAGGTGTCATAGGCATCTTTCAGATCCAATTTCTTGTCTCTTACATCTGCAAGAGTTTGAAGACGGAGTATTTCTATATTTTCTACTTGAGCCGACACCTCTTGGGCGGTCTTCACTTGATGAAAGTATCGATCGATAAAGGCGTTGCGCTCATGCAGGTTGCGCTTGTAGAACAGCTCGCGCTCTTTTTTGTCTGCCTCGTTCTTATTTACTTCTTCAAAACGTTCGGCATGTACACCAGATAGAGCTACAGCCATTCCACCGACATCCATGACGAGCTTGCGGTCTCGGGCTATGCGGATTACATAACCTTCGAGCCCGGCATATTCACCAGTCACAATGCGAAGTAGGGTACGGTTCTTGGAATAATAAACAAAAGGACGAAGAAGGAAACGGAGACGTTCTGGCTCGGTTTCTGCCACACGCATGAATGGCTCCATTTGGTTGCAGGGGATGGTGGCAACCTTTCCTGTACTACAATTTTTACAGAGTTTGTATGAATTTACGTTTTTATTTAAGTAGTCCTGTAATGTTTCTGAGTCACCTTGCAAGAATATCAGTCCACTTACCGAAGGGGTTTCCACTTCGCGCATTCCGCCTCTATTCCTGTGACGGGGGACATATTTTATTGTCTTATGCACAAAATGGGTTACTCCATCTTTCTTTAGCTGTTCTTCTATCGACTTTACTTTTTGATTGTGTACAAAAAGATAACTCCATGACGTGCAGTTATCTTTATCGTCATTACTTGGAACCACTTCGGGAATGGATTCGTTTTCTTTCTCAGTCTCAGTTTCCTTGTTCACCTGCGAACACTTCTTTATCGCTGAACCAGTCATTTCGTCTGGCTCAGAAACGTGTGTGCCCTCTGGAAATCCTTTGCTTTCAGTTGTCTGAAAACTCTTTATTTCGTCGGCTGTAGACTGAGAAACCGTGCAATCCTGCTCCATAACCTCTCCGCTACTTTATGTCACTGTTGGCTGTCATCACCTGGGATGACGATGCCAATTTTACAATAACATTGTTCATAAATTCATACTATCTGTGTGTATGTTTGTCCAGTTATGGGATTCAATGTTTCACAAATCAAATGTGCTGATTGTGCCGCATTTTCACCTCATAGTGGCTTTGTGCCTCTATCCGTTCATCCGTATTTTGTACGTCAAAATACGGAACGTGCTGCAAAGGTACATTTTTTCTTGCATTTATTATCATCTTCTCCCGAAAATCTTCCGCCATTTTGCGATTTTACGTAGAAATGTTTAATAAACCTGCCATATCAGCACCATAAAACGCCTTGATTTTCAGTCCAAATTCGATTCATCCGTATTTTGACGTACAAAATACGGATGAGAGACATTCTTTTGTTAAACATTTCGATTCTGGCTCTTAACTGAATAATTTTTATTTTTTGCACCAATACGACTCTTTTCTCTTCTGTATACGATTTTGCGAATAATTTTGGTTACCTTTGTATTCTAATACAATAACATTAGCATGAGCAACGAAATTACCATAAGAGAAATAGACACAGACCATCTTGGCAAATTGATATATTGCATTCGTGGAACCCGCGTTATGCTTGATATGGATTTGGCTGATATTTATGGCTATAGTACAAAAGACTTTAATCGCCAAGTCAAAAATAATATAGAGAAGTTTGATCAAGATTTCATGTTTCAACTGACCGACGAAGAGTATGAAAACTTGAGGTGCAAAAATTCCACCTCAAGTTGGGGTGGTCGTAGATACAATCCATATGCTTTTACAGAACAAGGTATCTATATGCTTATGACTGTATTAAAGGGGCCGTTGGCCACCAAACAAAGCAAAACTCTAATTCGCATTTTCAAGCAAATGAAGGATTATGTTATAGACAATCAATCTTTGCTTGGGCAACGAGAGTTTCTGCAATTATCTTTGCAGACCACTCAGAATACCCAAGATTTGCTCGAACTGCGCAATTCTTTATCCGCAGTCGATGATAAGGTCGCAGAAATAATAGATACTTTAGGTACTGTCGTTACTAAGTCAGAGTTGGCTAATGTCATGCTTGATTTTGGCAGTCCTTCAATAAGACGTGGATGGCTCATACTTAATGGGCAGCCTGTAGAATCTGATTTGGCATATCAACAAATATATTCGTCTGCAAAGAACACAATACTTGTGATAGACAATTATATTGGTCTGAAAACTTTGGTATTGCTCAAAAATGTTTCAACAAATATAAAAATCACCATTGTTTCAGACAATGTAGGCAACCGCTTGCATCAAACAGAATTTGACGACTTTATTCGCGAATATCCTCTCAGCATTTCATTCAAAAGGGCTGGTGGTATATTTCATGATAGGTATATCGTCATTGATTACAATACAGACAATGAGCAAATTTACCATTGTGGCGCATCCTCTAAAGATGGGGGCAATAAGGTTACAACAATTACCGCAGTGGCGGACAATACTATATATCATCCTATTATAGATAGCATTGCCAACAACCAAGAGTTTCAGTTGTCCTAATGTAACGTAGAATGCATATTCTATATATCCATATCGCAAACTTCGATTTTCAGATGTTCTCCATCGGACACAAAGTGGACAATCTTTCAATTCTGTGGGGAAATTGGAAATTCCAGAGACGGTATTGGAGAAATTACTACAGAATGCTTTGGTGCATGCCGATTTGCTAAAGACTGCTGCAATTCGTCTTCTTGTGTTTGACGACCGTGTGGAGATTATCAATCCTGGCTGCATCATGGGTGGACATAGCATAGAGGAGGTGATGCTCGGCAATTCTTTTGCACGAAATCCTCTCATGGCAAATTTCTGCGCCAAGACAATGCCGTATCGCGGATTGGGGTCAGGCATTCCTCGTGTATTGTCAGAGGATAGCCATGTCAAATTTATAGATAGTAAAGATGGAAACCTGTTTACTGTTTGCATTTATCGTGTCCTTGCAGAAAAACACAATGAGACTGAAATCATCGGCTGTGATTTGGCAAGGAGTAAAACTGAAAAAGCAAGGAGTGGTGATTTCTTGGCAAGGAGTGAAGACAAAAAAGCAAGGAGTATAGGGGAAAAGGCAGTAAGTAAAGAAGAATTACTCCTTGCCTTTTGTTCTGAACCGAGAAGCTTGTCTGAAATTAATGAATTTCTTAAATTGAAGGAGAAGTATAAGATGAAGAAAAAACTTATAGACCCACTATTGGGCAAGTCTCTCTTCGCATGACAGAACCAAACTCTCCTAATAGCCCGACACAAAAATATGTTATTATTGGTAACGATGATTAGGACTGTCCTTATTCTTATCGTTATGTTGCCTTCTTTTTACTGGGATTTGTATTCAGTAAAAAGAAGGCAACATGCTATTTTTTGCTTATTTTCCGTATTATTTTCTTGTTTGCCTCGTTGATTTTCGACACATCAATGGAGTTCAGATACACTTGCGTTGTCTTTATGGAGTTATGTCCCATGCCCTCGCTGATTATTGGAATGGGTATGTCCATGTCTCTCGCTATGCTTGCCCATGTATGCCGTGCGGTATATGTGGTGAGTGGCATTTTCAACCCTGTCATTTCACCTATCTTCTTCAAATTATAGTTGATGTTCTCCAACATACGATGATATTGTTTTTGTTCGGTTCCGTCATCTTGCTGAATAATAGGAAGAAGATAGGGACTGGCGAGATTTGTTTGTGCGTATCGGTCGATTATTTCTTGCGCCTCTTTTACCCATTCCACCGTCAGATATTGGTTAGTTTTCTTGCGGCTATAAGCCAACATTTTATTTTTCAAGTCCTTCTTCCGCAGATAGGCGATGTCGACGAACGGCATTCCTCGCATATAGAAACTGAACATAAACACGTCACGGGCAAAGGCTATAGACGTACCTTCGGGCAATTGCAGCGTGGCTATGGCTCTCATCTCTTTTTCGCTGATGGCTCGTTTGGTGGTTTTGACGTATGACAGACGCACATGACTGAACAGATTGCTGTCTATCCTCACTCCTTCATCGGTTGCCTTATATAATAAGGTGCATAGTGTACGCAGATAGCAGCTTATACTGTTCTGCTTCAACCTTCTGTCTTTGAGCCATGCTTCATAACACTCCATCATGTCTGGAGTGAGTTCGTCAAAGGTCAAGTCCTTGCCTTCACGAAACTCTTTGAACCGCCGATAGGCGTTAGTGTATGTCATGGCTGTCCCTTGCCGTTTCATCTGCTCTTTCTTCGCTACCTGTTCTTGTAGAAACACAAAGACGGTCTTTTGTGTCTTGGTCTTATTGAATGCATCGCACAGTTCATTTATAGTGAAATTCTTATGCTGGTTTTCCATTTCCACGATAATGCTGTCCCATTGCTTCAACTCCCAATTTATTTGGCTCTGCATCTTTTCTAATTCTGCTTTTCGTTCGCTGTTTGGCGGAATCTGCACTTCGCCTGCCTTTTCGTCCCATTCACATGGGTATACATGATACCCAGTGCTTATCCACTTCACTTTTCGCTTGTGTATCACCTGATAATACAGCGTTCCCTCTGTCTCGGGTACTGACGATGGACGGAATTTCAATTTTATTGTTGCCATTAAATGTTTGTTTTTACGGGTTATTACTACCTATAAATAAGGTCTTGTCCTAACTATATTGTCGGAACAAGACCTTATTTATGTTTTCCGAGTGACAGCACAGTTTTGCAACCCCCAACGGTTTTTATTCTGTTTATCGCCGTATCTGTTTTCCGAGTGGCACAAAGTGCCACAGCTTTACATTCAGATAAAGCAGTCGA
>OJAW01000518.1_pt1 | contig 26865 bp, 24 predicted proteins | sample 1589151 | NCBI WGS metagenome assembly OJAW01 (sample SAMN03283290) | human gut metagenome | biome: human-associated habitat; material: feces | host: Homo sapiens | place: Peru | collected 2012
ATCCTACCGAGGCGATGAACTTTATGCTTCAGCTGATGGACGAGTACAAGACCAATGATCTTCTCCTTGAGAATATGAACAAAGTCACCCCTCGTGACGCCAAGTACTACGACACGTTCTAAATGTTATAAAATATGTCGCCACTGCTGACTTTGGTTATAGTACCTTCTTTATTGTTACTTGTATCACAAATGATAAAGGGGGGACAGCAAATTAGAAAAATGGGTAAAAAGGATTCTTATAGTATTGGCTATAGTCTGTTTGATTCTCTTATTTTTATTAGTTGCATTTATAGCGATTGAAGCATTTAAGAATTAGTTATAAGGCGATTGAATATTTTCAGTCGCCTTTATTATTTCTAATTTGGAATCAACTGAAAGGCAGTTACCTCCAGCGATCCTCCCCACTCCGTGGGTCCCCTCCCTCTTCGGGAGCCAAAGTCGCTTGCGGCAACTGCCTTTCAGTTGATTATGGTATAACAATCCGAGATGTTTTTATAGCCGAATATTTGGTGTGGCAGACTATGGCCGCCCGTGGCCATATGAACGGGTGGACCGCCGTAGGCGGGACGGGATGGAGCGCGTAGCGCGGAAGTCTGCAGCACCAAATATTCGGCTATGGAATCAAATCCAGAGATCAATACTGATCCCAGGACTTGATTTGGATGTCGTTTATGCTGGTGGAGCAGAAAGCGCGGATGAAGGCGGTGGCGAGGCGGGCATTCGTGAAGAGGGTGACGTTGAAGTCTATGGCTGCCCTTCTGATCTGGTAGCCGTTGGAAAGTTCCAGAGCCGAGAAGTTTTTCGGGATATTGATCACCATATCAACTTCTTTGTTCTGAATCATTTCCAAAGCTGGTTTGAATCGTCCCTTGAAATTAGGATTGTCACACTCGCTTGGCCAGAGCACCTTCGTCGCCGGAACACTGTTCTCTACAAGATACTTATACGTGCCACCTGTGGCGTAAAGCTCATAACCCTTCTCGACGAGAAGTCGGCAGGCCCTCAGCATATCAGCCTTCTGGAGCGGATCACCGGTCGAGAGCAGAACCCTCTTCTCCGGAATCCTTTGGCCGACTGAAAGCACTGATTTCAGCAAAGCCTCATTAAGGTCATCGCCCAGACAGCCGACCTCACCGGTCGAAGACATATCGACACCAAGCATCGGATCAGCCTCTTCAAGTCTCGCGAACGAGAACTGCGAGGACTTCACGCCTACATAGTCAAGGTCGAAGGCACTCTTCTGTGGAGCCGCAGGATGGAGACCCAGCATAACCTTGGTAGCCAGCTCGATGAAATCGATCTTCAGCACCTTGGACACGAACGGGAAACTCCTGGATGCCCGCAGGTTACACTCTATGACCTTGATGGCGTTCTCACGAGCGAGGAACTGGATATTGAACGGACCGGAGATGCTGAGCGCGCCGGCGATGGCACGGGCGATCTTCTTGATCCTGCGGACGGTCTCGACATAGAGTTTCTGAGGCGGGAACTGGATGGTGGCGTCACCGGAATGAACACCGGCATATTCAATGTGCTCCGAGATAGCGTAGGCGAGGATTTCGCCATTGTCGGCGACAGCGTCGAACTCGATCTCCTTGCTACGCATATAGAACTTGCTGATGACAACCGGGTGCTCCTGAGATACTTCCGCGGCGAGGCTCAGGAAGTGACGGAGCTTCTCCTCGTCGTAGCAGACATTCATAGCGGCTCCGGAAAGCACGTACGACGGTCTCACCAGCACAGGGAAGCCAACCTTCCTGATGAAATTGTCCACCTCGTCGATGGTCGTAAGCTCACTCCATTCCGGCTGGTCAACCCCGAGGTTGTCCACAATGCTGGAGAACTTGTGACGGTCCTCGGCCTTATCGATGTCCTCGGCGGCTGTACCGAGAATCGGAACGTTGTGCTTGTGAAGCTTGAGGGCGAGATTGTTAGGGATCTGGCCGCCCACGGAGACAACGACACCGTGAGGAGTCTCAAGGTCGATGATGTCCATCACCCTCTCGAAGGTAAGCTCATCGAAATAGAGCCTGTCGCACATATCGTAGTCTGTGGAGACGGTCTCCGGGTTGTAGTTGATCAGCACTCCCCTGTAGCCCTGCTTCTGGATTGTCTGGAGGCAGGTCACCGAGCACCAGTCGAATTCCACGGACGAACCGATCCTGTAGGCTCCCGAACCGAGGACAATCACCGACTTGCCGTCACGCTCATATTCAATGTCACTCTTCGTGCCGTTGTAGGTCAGGTAGAGGTAGTTCGTCTGTGCCGGGAATTCGGCGGCGAGGGTGTCTATCTGCTTCACGACAGGGACGATGCCGTGTGATTTTCGATGTTCACGGACAACATCCATGTTGGCTGTCGAGGTTCCTTTGTCCTTCCAGATGGCTCTCTGGATCTGAAAATCGGAGAAGCCCTCCTGCTTGGCAAGGCGCAGGAGTTCCACCGGCATGTCCTCAAGAGTGTCGTAGGAGTTCATGTCCTCGTAGGTCTTCACGATGTTCTCCAACTTGTTCAGGAACCATTTGTCGATCTTAGTGAGGTCGTGGATCTGATCTACCGTGTAGCCGGCGCGCATAGCCTTGGAGATCACGAAGATGCGTTTGTCGGTCGGCTCCCGGAGAGCCTCCTCCAAGTCGGCGACCTGGAATTCCTTGTTGCCCACGAAGCCGTGCGCCCCCTGACCGATCATTCGGAGTCCTTTCTGGATGGCCTCCTCGAAGCTGCGGCCGATGGCCATAACCTCGCCGACGGATTTCATCGAGGAGCCGATTTTGCGTGAAACGCCGTGGAATTTGCTAAGGTCCCAACGAGGAATCTTGCAGACGATGTAGTCAAGAGCCGGCTCGAAGAATGCCGGAGTTGTCTTTGTGACAGAGTTCTTAAGGTCGAACAGACCGTAACCCAGGCCGAGTTTCGCGGCCACGAATGCGAGTGGATAGCCAGTTGCTTTGGAGGCCAGGGCCGATGAGCGGCTCAGGCGGGCGTTCACCTCGATGACGCGGTAGTCCATAGCGTCAGGGTCGTAGGCGTACTGGACGTTGCACTCGCCAACTATTCCGATGTGACGGACGATCTTGATGGAAAGTTCGCGCAGGAAATAGTAGTCGTTGTTGGACAGGGTCTGGGACGGAGCCACGACGATGCTCTCTCCGGTGTGGATTCCGAGCGGGTCGAAGTTTTCCATATTGCAGACCGTGATACAGTTGTCATAACGGTCGCGGACAACTTCATATTCAATCTCCTTCCAGCCTTTAAGTGACTTTTCGACAAGTACTTGCGGGGAGAAAGAGAAGGCTTTTTCGCAGAGTTCGTCGAGCTGCTCATCGTTGTCGCAGAAGCCTGAGCCGAGTCCGCCGAGGGCGTAGGCGGCACGCACGATGAGTGGGAATCCGAGCTCGTGGGCGGCTTTGCGGGCCTCCTCTATGTTGGAGGCAGGGTGTGACTTGATGGTCTTCACACCGATCTCGTCCAGTTTTTTTATGAAGAGGTCACGGTCCTCTGTGTCCATAATCGCCTGGACCGGAGTTCCGAGAACCTGGACATTGTACTTGTCAAGTATTCCGTTCTCGTACAGTTCCACGCCGCAGTTCAGTGCTGTCTGGCCACCGAACGAGAGGAGAATGCCCTGAGGTTGCTCCTTGGCGATGACCTTCTCGACAAAGAACGGGGTTACCGGCAGGAAGTAGATCTTGTCGGCCACGCCTTCCGAAGTCTGCACGGTGGCGATGTTCGGGTTGATGAGGACGGTCTCGATGCCTTCCTCACGTAGGGCCTTGAGGGCCTGTGAGCCGGAATAGTCAAACTCTCCCGCCTGACCGATCTTGAGTGCGCCTGATCCGAGGATCAAAACCTTCTTTATATTCGTGTTTTTCATAAATTCTTCTTTATCCGAAAGTTACAATTTGCTGATAAACTCGTCAAACAGGAAGTTCGTGTCGGTCGGGCCGCTGGAGGCTTCCGGGTGGAACTGTACCGAGCAGAAAGGCTTGGTCTTGTGGCGGATGCCTTCGTTGGTGCCGTCGTTCATATTCACAAACCAAGGTTCCCAGTCGGCTCCGAGGGTCTTGTCGTCAACCGCGAATCCGTGGTTCTGCGAGGTGATGAAGCAGCGGTTCGTGCCGACCATACGTACAGGCTGGTTATGACTGCGGTGCCCGTACTTCAATTTATAGGTGTTGGCCCCGCCGGCTCTGGCGAGCAGCTGGTTGCCCATACATATTCCGAAAATTGGCTTGTCGCCTTCCATCGCCTTGCGCAGGTTAGCTACGGTGACATTGCAGAACTGCGGGTTGCCAGGGCCGTTCGAGATGAAGAGGCCGTCGTAGTCAAGTTTGTTGAAATCGTAGTCCCAAGGCACTCTGACTACTTTCACTCCCCTCTCCATAAAGCATCTGAGGATGTTGTGCTTGACTCCGCAGTCAACCATCACGACTGTCTTGGAGCCGCTGCCATATTCAATCACATCCTTGCAGCTGACGATGGCGATCTGGTTGGCGAGGTTCGGGTCATCGATCGGAAAATCCTTCTCGACGCCGTCCGGAACAATCATTCCAAGCATCGAGCCCTTCTCGCGGAGAAGCTGCGTCACGGCACGGGTGTCGATTCCGAATATTCCAGGAATCTTCTGCTCTTTCAGCCACTCGTCGAGGCTCTTGACCGCATCCCAGTGGCTGTAGTCGAAGGAATAGTCGCTTATGACGACTCCCCTCACCCAGATCTGTTCCGATTCGAAATTCTTTGAGATTCCCAGTTCATCCGCTCCTTCCTGTGGAACTCCGTAATTACCTATCAATGGGTAGGTAACACAGAGTATCTGCCCTGAATAGGAAGGGTCCGTAAGACTTTCCGGATAGCCTACCATCGCGGTCGAGAAGACGACTTCCCCGTCAGCCGGGCCGTCGTAGCCGAAGGAGAATCCACGGAACTCCGCCCCGTTCTCCAACTTTAATGTCGCGCCTTTTCTTTCTTTCATTTCCTTGTCAATAATTTTTGACTTATAACTAAATCCAACTTTTTCCTAAAACAGACCTTTCAACTTATTCCACCCCTCAGTCGCTTCGCGCCAGCTCCCGGTGGGAGCGCCACCCTCCACCGCCTCCCTCGCTGGGAGGCACATTCGTGCCTCATTACCTTCAACCCCTCAGTCACTTCGTGACAGCTCCCGAGGGAGCGCCACCCTCCACCGCCTCCCTCGCTGGGAGGCCCTGTCGGCACTGCGTGCCTCCGTTTTCTTGTTCAGGTGACTGTGAGGGATATACTGGGAGTATTAAAAAAAACGACCATCTCAAACAGTGATGAAATGGTCGGTGAAAGTCAATGGAAGAACATTCCCACTGTGCATCCTGGGACGCACTGCCGCTCAAAGGTATTAAAGTCACGTCAAGCATAAGGAAGTCCGTTTGTTTTGCAAATGTACGCAAAAAAATGGGAATAAGCGGCAAAATATTCAATGAATATAAATTCACCGCTTTGCGGTCTGACGCTTCCTGAAAAGACTGAAAGAGACAATCGAAAGGAATGTCAGCGCCTCTGTCGCCGGCAGAGCGAGCCAAATTCCGTTCACACCGGCGAAAAGTGGGATGACAAGAAAGCAAGGCACAAGGAATATTACCCCACGCGAAAGCGAGAAAATGGTCGCCGGAAGCGCGCGTTCCACACTTTGGTAATAGCCTATGGCAGCGACGTTCACAATCGACAATGTGAATCCGATGGCCATCAGAGGCACACCGTGAGCCGCTATTGAATATGCAGGAGCGTCTTTGCTGAGGAACAGTGCAGCCACATAACTGATACCGAACGCCAAGGCCAGAGAGACCACAATTCCAAGCGCAAAGGCAGTTAGCAGAGAGAATTTGCAAGCTTCCTGCACACGGTTACGGTTACCGGCGCCGTGGTTGAAACTGATAATCGGCTGTGCGGACTGCGAGATCGCGTTTCCGGTCATAAAGATGAACGGCATAATGTAGCAGGCGATGGAAAACGCCGCCACACCGTCTTCTCCTATATATTTCATAAACACATAGTTTCCCACGAATATAAGCATCGAGATGCTGATCTCGCCAAGGAAAGCAGACAGTCCGAGACGAAACTGGTACCACAGGTTGCGCAACGACAGGCAAAGGCTTTTCCACGACATCTTCAATGGGTAGAGCCTCATTGTCTTGGACAGGAACAGTATGTAAAACAGCACCATAAGGCCTCCGGTCCAGCATCCGATCGAGGTGGCGACGGCGACTCCTTCAAGTCCTTTGTCAAGGATGAACAGGAACACATAGTCCAGCACGACATTCACGATGGATGGAATCGCCGCAGCTGCGGAAGCGTACTTCGGCGAGCCGTCCAGACGGATGATCAACAGTCCGACCGACTGGAGGAACAATGCGCAGAATGCGTAGGAAAGCCATTTCTGATAGTCAAGGACGTACGGCAGAAGTCTGTCCGATGAGCCGAGAAGATAGGCACTCTTGGTGCTGTGGCTCTGGACCAAAATCGTCAGGGCCACAGTGACAAGCACACCGAAAATCAACGTCTGTGTCATATTGATGCGTGCCGCCTTCTCGTTGCCTTGGGATAGATGGACGGAAGAAACGACCGAGCAGCCGATGCCGAACAGCATCCCTAACCCGGTCATAATCATCCAGAAAGGTGCGAATATATTGACGGCGGCGAGCGCGTCGCTCCCCACCCCGTGGCCGACAAACACCCCGTCGATGGTCGTCATCACTGCCATACAGGCCATCCCTATCAATGTAGGAATGAATATTCTTCTGAAGAGTCCCGGAATGCTGTCGGAACCGAAATCGATGGCGTCTCTTTTCATCTTTAAGTTTATTACATTTCCTAATCGGGCTGCAAAGATAGGCCAAATATATTCAGATAAAGAATTTTTGTGAAGTTCGGGAATAAGTGGGCGTTATAGTTTCCCTTTCCGGCGCATCACTATGTAAACAGTGACGCAGATGATGACGGAGAGAAGCGAGCCGGCCGGAGATGCAAGGCCCATCGGGAAGAGCGTGCCGGGATATTCAATGGAAGTCAGATAGGACAAAGGGATGCGGGCGCACGTGATTGATATGACGTTGTGTATGAACGAGATGATGGAATAGCCGCAGGCGGTGAAGAAGCCGCTGAAGCAGAAATGTATGCCGGCGAATATGCAGTCCCACACGTAACCTTTTAGGTACTGGCCTCCAAGGGTGATGACACTGCTGTCGCTCGTGAATATTCTTACGGCATATTCAGGGATGAATTGGAGAATCACTGAGGCCACGGTGCCGAATCCCACCGCGATCGCTATTGAATATTTCATTGTCTTTCTGGCCCTTTCAGGCTTTTTCGCCCCGATGTTCTGCGCCGCCATCGCCGAGACGGTCGCCAGCATCGCTGAAGGGACGATGAATAGCAGTCCGATGAATTTTTCCACTATTCCGACCGCCGCCGCATCGTTCAATCCCCTGCCGTTCGCGATCACCGTGATGGCGATGAACGCGATTTGGATGAAGCCGTCCTGGAGCGAGATTGGCACGCCGGTTTTGAGGATGCCTGCCATCGTGCGCCGTTCAGGCCTCAGGTCTTGGCGTGTTATGCTCATCAGGGACTTCTTTTTGATCATTATCGCCGCGACGATGACGCTGACAGCCTGTGACAAGGTCGTGCCGAGTGCCGCGCCCGTCGCTCCCATTTTGAAATGACCTATGAATATGTAGTCGAGCGCGATGTTTACCACGCAAGCCACAATCACGAAATACATCGGACTTTTCGAGTCGCCGAGACCTCTGAATATGGATGCGATGATGTTGTAGGCTATGATGAACGGGATGCCGATGAAGCATATTCTTAGATAGTCTATTGTGCCTTTGACAGCTTCTTGCGGAGTGTCTATTAGGTTGACAATGCCTTTGTTAGCTGCTAATAGTATGGCTGTTGTGATGATTGCGACGATGGTGAACAGCGTGAATGTGTTGCCGATGGTTCTTGCCGCGTTTTCCCTGTCGCCCGCGCCGATCGCCCTTGCTATCCGTACCGTCGTGCCCATCGCAAGGCCGATGATGACGACGGTGAACATATGCATTATCTGCGTGCCGTTGGACACCGCCGTCGTGCCGGCGACATCGCAGTATTGCCCTATGACGAACAAATCCGCCAATCCGTAGAGGATCTGCAGGAAATATGACATCATATATGGCAGCGAAAACTTCCGGATGTTGCCGAGAATGCTGCCTTGGGTGAGGTCATTCTGAGCCATAGAGTAGATTTTGCGGTGCAAAGATAGCGAGTTTGGTGTGAGTTTTCACGAGTTTGTCGGTTATTCCTTGAATATGTTGGGGAATGTTGATAAATTTGTCTTTTGTTGTCGCTTCGGTGGAGGGCTTTGGGGTCCATTGTTAAGTAAGTTGGGAGATTGGTCCCTGAGCCCGTCGAAGGGACGTAAAAGAACAGATATGCTCAACATAGAAGACACGATCTGCGCCCCCGCCACCGTCCCCGGAACCGGTGCCATAGCCATCATCAGGATGAGTGGAAGAGATTCCTTCTCCATAGCTGATAAAGTGATAAGAAGTAAGGGTGGTAATATTTTAGACACTGAAGGTTACAGGCTTAAATATGGAGTCGCGCTTGAAGCCGATGGAACCGATCTGGACACCGTCTTGGTAAGCGTGTTCCGTGCCCCGCATTCCTACACCGGAGAGGACTCCGTTGAGATATCCAGCCACTCCTCAAAGTACATTGTGGAAAGGCTCCTGCAACGCTTGGTCGATTGTGGTGCCCGCGTCGCCGGTCCTGGAGAATTTACCCAAAGGGCTTTTGTAAATGGCAAGATGGATCTTGCTCAGGCCGAAGCCGTTGCCGATGTGATTTCCGCGCAGAGCGAAGCAGCGCACAAAGTAGCATTCAGTCAGTTGAAAGGCGGCTTCTCCAAAGAGTTGAAAACCCTCAGGGAGGAGCTTCTGAAAATGACTTCCCTGCTTGAATTAGAGTTGGATTTCAGCGAGGAGGATGTTGAGTTCGCCAGCAGATCCGAACTGTCCTCCCTGCTTGATGGAACACTTGCACATATTCATTCGCTGACCGATTCCTTCCGCTACGGCAACGCACTTCGCAATGGAGTCCCGGTCGCCATAGTCGGTGCCGTCAACGCCGGCAAGAGTACCCTCCTGAACGCTCTCCTTCGTGACGACCGTGCCATCGTCTCCGACATCGCCGGCACCACCCGTGACACCATCGAGGAGACAATGACCATCGATGGCACATTGTTCCGTTTTATCGACACCGCCGGTCTCCGCGAAACCTCAGATGAGGTCGAAAAGATCGGCATTTCCCGCTCGTATAAGAAGATGAACGAGGCCTCGATCGTCCTTGCCCTGCTTGATGTCACCGCCTCCGAAGAAGAAAACGAGTATTCGATTTCTGACATAGTCTCAAATCTGGATGTAAAGTCACAAAAGTTGATCGTTTTGCTGAATAAAGTGGATGTTTTGGGTAATAACATTAATGTTAGCCTAATCAACAATTCTGTTTCTAATCCTAATGAAAAAGTAGTTAAGTTATATATTTCCGCCAAGACTGGTTTCGGTCTTGATGAATTGCGCAAACTGTTGTCCGACTCCCAAAAGTCCGCAACTTTGGATTCTGACCAGACAATCGTCACCAACCTAAGGCACTACCAAGCCCTTATGAAAGCGTCCGAATCCCTCGAAAACGTCAAACGTTCCCTCGCCGCCAGCCAGACTCCCGACCTCCTCTCCGAAGACCTCCGCCAAGCCCTCCACCACCTCGGCACCATCCTCGGCGAAGTCACCACGGACGAGGTGCTGGGGAATATTTTCGAGCATTTTTGCATCGGAAAATAAGTACACCGAAACACCTTCTACACACTCCGTACAAAAGTGCGTAACTCTCACATAATCAACTGAAATATGTTGAAAACTTTTCCCGGTTAGTTTGGTCTAATTCGGGATATTTTTGCTATATTTGAACCACGCGTGGTTCAAGCTATATGAGGGCTCCGGCCGAATACCGTACCCTGACATAGATTTACGTAGATTTACAAACTTGTACCCAATCAGCGGTCAAGAATAGAAGATTGGAGGTCTCGCACCTCATAACCGCCTTATCGTTGTAAAAAGTATGCACATTGCGATGAAAACCTGCTCAGGCTGCGGAAACCCCTTTACCCCGGATAATCCGAGGCAGAGGTACTGCAATGAAACCTGCCGCAACACATACAACATGCGCCTTAAACGCCAGCTCAAGCAGGCACGCAAGGCCGAGATAGAAACGATGGCTGCCCGCGAGACCTTCGGAGGCAAGTCGCATCTCTCGATAACCGAAGCCGCCCGGTTCCTCGGTGTAAGCCGCCCTACCCTGTACGCCCGCATCAATGCCGGTGAAATCACCCCGCTCAAAGTCTCCTTCCGCACCGTCCGCATCCCCGTTGAACAGCTCAGGTCCGACAGCCAGATCCAGCCTCAACCCATCAAAGGCGACTGGTCCATACTCATTTCCAAGGCGGAGGTCCTGCAGAAATACAACATCTCCGAATCTTGGCTGATGCGCCGAATGAAAGAAGAAGGCTTCCGCCCGCGCATCATCAAAGGCAAAGCCTTCTACCCCAAGAAAGAAGTGGACCGCCTGTTCAAGCCCACGCCCGTATATAATAAAGAAGACTGGTACAACGCGGAAGATCTGATGCAAAGCGAAGGAAAAACGCGCAAATACATCGCCTCCTACGTCCGTGAAAAGAAGATTCCTGTCCAGCGGGACGGACGCCTGCTCCTGATTTCCAAGAAAGAATGGGACCGCAGCCGCCTCTTCCAGGGCGACATAGAAAAGAACTACCTCACCGTAGACCAGGCCAAGAAGTACTACCACATGGGCCAGCAAACGTTCTACGACAAAGTAAAGGCGGCGGGCCTTGAGGGCACACGCACTGGTGTTTTCGTCTATTACAAGAAAACCGACCTCGACCGCCTCTTCAAAGACAAAACCCCGAAAATCCCCGCTGAGATACGCAAGAACTATATGCGCAGCGGCGACGCACTCAAATACTATCACCTCGGCCAGAAACGCTTCAGCGAAGAAACGCAGGCCGCAGGCGTAACCAAAGTCCGGACGGAAGGCAACTACGTCTGGTACAAGAAAGACGAATTGGATAAACTCTTCAAAAAGATAAGCGACAATGGGAGTAACTAAAGTAACACTTCGAAAGCGGCTGCTGCCAAGCGGCAAGATTACCCTCTATCTGGACTTCTACCCGCCCCTGAGAGACCCGCACTCACGAAAGTACGTCCGGCACGAATACCTGGGCATATACCTTGTAAACAAGCCCAAATTCCAGAGCGACAAGGACGCCAACAAGGAAAAGATAGCCCAGGCCGAAGCCATCCGGTCAGAGCGCGAACTGGCCATCATCCGCGGCCAGTACGACTTCCTGGACAAGACCAAGCTGAAGATGGACTTCCTCGCCTACTTCAAAACCAAGCTGGACACGAAGGACCAGAAATGGATTCGCGTCTACGACCACTTCAGCAACTACTGCGGCGGTGTATGCAAGATGGGCGACATCACCGTCCCCTTCTGCGAAGGCTTCCGTGAATACCTGCTCAACGCCAAGCAGCTCAAGCACCCAGACAAACAACTCGCCCAGAACTCCGCAGCCGGATACTGGTCCACCTTCCGCGGCTTCCTCAAAATCGCTTATCAGGAGAAACTGCTGCAGGAGAACGTCAACGACTACCTGGAGACCATCGATGCCGTGGATGGCCGCCGGGAGTTCCTCACGCTGGAAGAAGTGCGCCAACTGGCCGCCACGCCCTGCGACACGCCCGATCTCAAGAACGCTTCCCTGTTCAGTTGCCTCACCGGTTTACGTATCAGCGACATCCTCGCCCTCAATTGGAGCAACATTGTAAAAGCGACCGACGGAGGCTGGTGTATCCGCATCAAGACCGAGAAGACCGACACCGAGGCCACCCTTCCCCTCTCCCAGGAAGCCTACGAACTCTGCGGCAAGCCCGGCACCGGACTCGTATTCAAGAACCTCAAGCGCCACTACACCCAGAAGCCGCTCCAGGACTGGCTCAAAGATGCCGGCATCACCAAGCACATCACCTTCCACTGCTTCCGTCACACCTTCGCCACCCTCCAGGTCAACGAAGGCACCGACATATACACCGTCTCGCATCTGCTTACCCACGCCAACGTCGGAACAACCCAGATTTACGCCGACATCGTGGACAAGAGCAAGCGGGACGCAGTTGAGAGAATCAAGATTAAGGAAAACAAATAAAACGGACTCAATATGACAGACAAGATTGGTATTATCAAGGCTTGGACCTTGGACGACATGATTGATAATGACCCGATTGCCGAAGGAATATATGAACGGTTCATTACAATCAATGGGATGAGAAAGTGGTATTACCGTAATGAAGGGATTGAGGCAATCCTTAAGTTGGCTCGAATACTGATTGTACGTGCTTCCGAGGACAAGCACCCGGAAGGGCAATTCCAAAAGGAATACATAGAATATGTCAACCGTGTTTTAGGCCCTTCTCATTCGCCTCTGGATGAAACAGACACATTTATGGCTACGTCCGTAATGCTACGAATGTGTACGGCTTTGCCTAAGAATTTGGAGCGCTTTATGGATTCCGTTGGTTACCTCCTCAGTAATGGCTGGTCGGACGATCCTGGCTACAGTGAGACTTTCCGCAAACTCGTTCAAGAACTCCGCGAAAAGCATTATTTCTACCTCATAGATGACCTGACACTTGAACACACGACCGTCCAGGATGTCACGACTGTTGATTGGAAAATAATAACCAAAGGCTTCCAAGAAGACGAGGTCGAGAAGCAAGTCAATCAAGGAGAGACACCGCAAAAACAGATGGAGATTCTTTCTGCTATTGAGGCCCGGTTTCATATGGACAGAGCCTCATCGGCCCTGGCAGACTTTGATATGCGCGATATGAAAACATTCTTCGCCAATCTTAAGAAGATCGTTGACATCCGGGTAAAGAGTGCGAATGCGACCGCTAAACAAGATAAATCAGCTGCGGCCGAGAAACTCAAGGAAGAAAACAAGACCTTAAAGGAGGAGAACCAGCGCATGAAGGCTCACATCGCTAAAACAGATGCTGAGTTGGATAAAATCAAAGGCATTGCTGATGATAATGAGAAGAAGATGGCGGAGCTTGTGAAACAGGTCGAGCAATTGAGCGCGGAGAAACTCGATAAGGAGGATGATGCTGATGCGAAGAATGACGAAAACGGCGTAAGAACACGCCGGGTAACAGCGGCTGCTCTCCACGCTCTCCTCAAGAAAGCAATGCCCGGTCAAAAAGACTACACCTTCCTTGATGAGGCCAAACTTATAGCCTACTTTACCAACTACTCCACCAACCGACTTCGGACTGACATCAGCGGTTCCGACACGTTCAATAGTCGACAGGCAACGGAGATCGAAAAGGTCAATGAATTGTTCCAGAATCTGAACATCGACATCGAGCTAAAATACCAGAAATAACAGGTTGCAACCGGTTGCAAGGGGGTTCACGTAACCGGTTCACGGCAACAAACCCTTGTATTTCAATCATCTTTGTGGCGTAAGTTGCAGAGGTGATTTAACCATTGCTGCTCCACCTTTGGCAACTTAATTCCCTACGAGGACCACCGAGTAGCAAGGAGAAGCCAGCGAAGGGTAATTTTTATGGCAAATACGCCAACAACGCTCGAGATGATGCCCTCCAAACTGGACATCCTCGAAGACAAGATTAACCGTCTGGTTGCCCTTGTCGAAAAACTCACTGTTGCAGAGCCCGTCCAGGACCAGTGGATGGACGTAGTCGGACTTTGCTCCTACCACCCGGACCGTCCCGCCAAGAAGACGGTTTACGACTGGGTCACGCTCCGGCGTGTCCCGTATCACAAGGACGGTAAGCGCCTGCGCTCCATTCCAGACAAGAAGGTTGCCGATGCCTACAAGGCCAAGAACTTCGACTACGTAACCTTCGGAGGCATCTTCACCGTCAGGGACGATGCTCAGCTCATCTTCCCCACCGATCTACTATGCCTGGACTTCGACCACGTGCCGAACGTTCAGATGTACCGCAATCAGTTCCTTGCAGACCCTGAATTCGAGACCGCGCTGATGTTCACCAGCCCCTCTGGACAAGGCATCAAATGGATTGTCCCCATCCGGACCTGCTGCCACACCTACCAGCAAGTCTTTGCCGCCGTCACTAACTATGTGAAGGCGACCTACGGCTTGGTTCCCGACCAGAAATGCAAGGACATCTCCAGAGCTTGTTTCCTGCCCCACGACCCGCAGGCGTACATCAACCCTAAATACGTGCCCTTCAATGCCCAGCGATAATTTCTACGACAAGTGGCTTGAGCAAGAACCCAAGCCAACACCACGTCAGCGAAAGGCGCAGCAGCCCGGCATCACCCCCTCGGATGATGTCGAGGAGGTCACGCAGCGGATTGAAGCCGCCGGCATCGACATCACAGCCGATTACGGTGTCTGGGCCAAACTGGGCTTTGCCCTCTCGGAAGAATACGGAGAGAATGGCCGGGACTACTTCCACCGTCTCAGCCGCTTTTACCCAGGCTACGACGAGGCCGAATGTGACCGCCAGTACGACAAGTGCCTGCGGCCTCACGGCACCGACGTCACCATCCGTTCCTTCTACCAGTTGGCAAAGGACCACGGAATCAGCGTCTCCATTCCATCATTACCATCACAACCATCAATACCATCACAGCCCGAATCCGTAGAGGATATGCCGGACTTCTCGCAAGGCAAGGCTGATGGAAACGATGGAAGTGATGGTAACGACAGGCTCTTGATGCCCACCTTCTACTCTGCCGTCAAAGGCACGCTTCCCCACTTCCTTGGGCGGATTTCGGATGTCAGCGACTCGGATGCCGATGCCGATATGCTTATCCTCGGCTCCCTGGCGGTGATTTCCGCCTGCCTGCCGAACATATCCGGCATCTATGCCAAGCGGCACATCTTCCCCAACATGTACCTTTTCATCACGGCTCGTGCCGGCGCCGGAAAGGGCCGACTCTACCTGTGCAAGTCCCTTGTGGAGCCCATCCACGACGAATTACGCGCCCAGGCAGAAATCGAAGAGGAGAAGTACCGCCAGGACAAGAAGGCCTACAAACGGCAGAAGAGAGGCGACGGCATACCGGAGCCGACTCCCCCGCCTATCCGGCTTCTCTTCCTGCCCGCCAACAGCAGTTCGACGGCCATATACCAGGCCCTCAACGAGAACGGCGAGCAGGGACTGATGTTCGAAACGGAAGGAGATACCCTCTCCTCCACCTTCGGTCAGGACTTCGGCGACTTCTCTGACGGCCTGCGCAAAGCGTTTCACCACGAGTCCATCTCGTACCTGAGACGCACCCAGCGCGAGTACGTCAACATCAAGAAGCCACGCCTGTCCACCGTCCTTTCCGGCACTCCCCAGCAGGTCGTGAACCTGATGTCAAGCGTCGGGAACGGCCTTTTCAGCCGCTTCCTGTTCTATTACCTGGACAAGAAGACGGAATGGATCGACGTGCTCGACGAAGGCGACGGAGAGCCTCTGGACGACTTCTTTGAGAACTTAGGCAAGGAGTATCTGGCATTCTTCCACACGCTGCAGGAATTGCCCGAAATCAAGTTCCAGATGACGCCCGAGCAGGGAGTTGCCTTCAACAAGCACTTCGCCCTACTCCAGGCAGACTACGTGGGCTTGTTCGGCGATGACACCGTGGCCTCTGTACGACGCCTCGCCACCAGCACATACCGCATAGCGATGATTCTCTCAGCGCTGCGGATATGGGAGGATGGCGACACCGACAGTCCGCGCATCTGCAGTGACGAGGATTACCAGACCGCGATGGCCATCAGCGAAGTGCTCCAGCAGCACATGCTGCGTGTCATCAAGGAACTCCCCTCCTCAACCTCGAAGGTCGCCACCGGTCAGGCCAAGGAGCCTCTGCTGTTGAAGGCATTCTGGGATGCACTCCCGGATGAATTCGAGGTGAAGGACTTCAAGGCTACTGCCCAGGAGGTGGGCCTGTCCATACCAACTGCCGAACGATACATCCGGCAATGGGTGGACACCCGCCTTGACAAAGTCTCGCGAGGACGATACCGAAAGCGGTAACTACTTCGCAGCCTCGGTGATGAGCCGGGGCTGTTTTATTATAGTAGATATTTTTGAATCTCCTTACCGTGAAGAATTGTATTCAATTTCCCTTTGCGAACGATTACAAATTCGTTCTCATACGGATTATTCTCTCCTACACGCCTCTTTCGAAATGTTTGGTATGCAATACCAAGAAGATTCTTGACCCGAGAATCTTCGAACATAGCTGCTGCCGAGCCAAAATAGAAGTGCTCGTGCGTATCCTTCACTTCGACGTGAATGATTGTCCTGTCTTGTTTTAACATGTGATTTGCTTGGCACAAATATAAGACAATGGGAACAAATATCAAAATATAGTAGCCTTTTTCTTTGTAATTAGGAACAATAAACCTATATTTGTAGCCGTATGATAAATGGATTATTATGTCGATTGTTTTACAGAACATAGTATATCATAAACATGGATGGCTCTACCCATTCGTATGGAGAATGGCCTTATTCTAACAGACCGTGGTAATCCCCATCTTCATAGCATGTTATGTGACAATGCTGAATTGCTGATTGCGTCACTAAGATGATTATTCCCAGCAATTTTACTATCTTTGTAAGATGGAAAAAACAGCAGGCTATGACATATTTTGAAAGAATCAAGGAATTGACTAAGTCATTTCCCGTTGAAATCGCAGATTTCTCCGTTCCGCGCGATCCGGCGAGTATGCCAACTCAAGCAGAATCGAATTTTATCACGAATAAAGAGCAGGGCGATTGGGCTGAAAATCTATTGACCAGAGCGGTTAACGATAACTCGAAGAACTATATTGCAATCAAGTACGGCAAATCTGATGATTTGGTTGCTGGAGATCCAGGTTTCAGCACATTCTTCAATGAGTTCCAGACAGAACTTGATACAATTGGCAAGAGGCCGGACATCCTTATCTTCAAAAAAGAAGATTATCGAGAGGATTTAGGTATGGATATAAGCCACATTGATCACAACCTGCTTACCGATTATGTGAAAAAAGCCATAGCTGGCATTGAGGTTCGTTCAAGTGCATTTCTGCTCGACAAGTATGAACTTGCAATGCAAGAGAAAATTCAAAGGTGTGTGGAAGAATCAATGACCATCCGTGATAGGATACTTGACAATTATACAGATTTATTGTCAGTTCCTGGTCGAGATAGTTATTTGACAATGCTGCAGTGTGTAACCGCTGAATCCTTGCAAGTGTTGAATTTCAGGTGTCCGTCCTGGAAGTCCTCACCGGAGTTGATACAGTTATGTGAGGAGTTCAAGAACTTGAAGGCTGCTATGAAGGATATTCAAAAGCGCACATGGCTGTCGATTACACCCAAAATTGAAGACCTTAAGGTGGTTTATAAGTGGATAGAGAATTATAATGTTCCGCACTACTATTTTCAGGTTTTCTTCGATAAGATATATGCGATTTCATTTGAGAATATCTTAAAAACGGTGAGTGACTCTCAGAACGAAGGCTCTGTTTTTTCTGTTGAATCTGACACCAAGAATCAGAATAAAACTACCATCAAAATTCGCTCCACATTTGGGACTCAAATTGCCGCCAGAGTGGACGAACCCTCACACGAGAGTGTCAGAAAGGAAATGGATAGAGGACGCCTTTTGTTTTACATAAAATTCCATGGGGGAACTGCTTATCTTGATGTTGACAATTTTAAGCAAATCCTAAACATAAAAGGAGAGTTTTAATGAGTAATAGGAAGACCCCGGAATATATTTATTCTAATCAGGTTACAAAAGAACATAGAAAACAATTCGCTCAGTTTTTCACCCCGCGCCGTATCGCTGACATTATGGCTGATTGGCTGGTTGGGTGTGAAAAATTGGATTCTGTACTTGAGCCAGCGTTTGGATTGGGTATCTTTACCCGTGCTTTGATAGAGAAACAGTATTCCGCAAAGATTATCGGGTACGAGATAGATGATGTTATTCTGAATGAGGCGAGATCTATATTTGCTGGAAACGATAAAATTGAATTTAGGAATCAAGACTATATTCACTCAAGCTGGAATGACAAATACGACGGTATTATATGTAATCCGCCATATTTCAAATTCCAGGATTATGACAACCTTGGGGCAACGGCGGAAGTGAAGAAGTATCTGCATCTTGACTTTAGCGGTTTCACAAATTTATATGCGTATTTCCTTATAAAGTCTGTCTTCCAACTCAAGAAAGGTGGGAGATGCGCATATATTATTCCCTCGGAATTCATGAATTCCGATTACGGTGTTCAGATTAAGGAATTTCTTCTGAAATCGAAACGCCTCCGCCATGTGATTGTATTCAACTTTGAAGAACAACTATTTGATGATGCCATTACTACATCAGCTATTATCTTATGTGCAAACGATGGCCATTCAAAATCTGTTTCCTTCACAAACGTTAGCAATGCTTCGGAAATCGATAGAATTGAGGAACTGATTTCAAGCTATCCGACGATTCCGTCATACTGCAAAACATATGAGACTAATAGTATGGAGAGTGGTGTGAAATGGAAGTCATATTATCAGTCATTGAACCAAAGTAGTTTTAATCACTTGGTCCCTTTTTCAACGTTTGCTAAGGTCTCCAGGGGCATTGCTACTGGAGCAAATGATTTCTTCAAATTCAATCTTTCAAAAGCCAGAAAATATGGCATCCCGGAGAAGAATTTGAAGCCATGTATTTGTCATTGCGTTGATGTGGCCGATAGTTTTTTTAGTCAGGCCGACTTTGAGGCTCTGCGCGATAAAGACAAGTATGTTTTCATTTTTGACGGAGAAGGTTCAAAGAGTCAGGCTGCATTGAACTATATTAAAAAGGGAGAGCAAGATAAGTGTAATGAAAAGTTTCTGACGAAAAATCGAAATCCGTGGTACGCTTTGGAGAAAAGAGCACCTGCACCCATTTGGGTATCCGTTTTTAGCAGAGATAGGCTCAATTTTATCAGAAACACTTCGGATGCGACTTGTCTTACTACTTTTCATTGTATTTACCCTAAGGATAGTTTATTTGGCACAGTACCTATCGAACTCCTTTTTGCATATCTCATTTCTAAAACGGCAAGACTAATTTTTTTAGATAATGGAAGGGAGTATGGTAATGGCCTGAGCAAATTTGAGCCGAATGATTTGAATAAGGGAATGATGTTAGATTTAAGGCAACTCGGAGAGGAGACCAAGCAAGTAATCCTTCAGGAGTTTACCGCTTATCAGCAAGGCGATCTCAATTCGATAGATAGAATTGATCGGTTACTGCAAGAACATTTTGTTAAAAAAGATGGCTAACAGTATTTCGCCAAGACGCATAAACGAGTTGTCGTTTTTATGTCCAATGGGAGTACGCACACGCCCATTGGACATAATTCGCTTGGCAAATTTGTAAACTCAAACGATTGTATTATATTTGTCTCGTAATTCTTGATGTTTAAGGTTAATCCTGTTGCAGAATTATGGAAACAAAGACAAAATGTAAGTTCGTCAGCCGTGACAGGGTGACGGTTGAAACGCCACAAGGTGACCGTTTCACGTTGGGACTCTCCGGAGTTATCCCATTTGAGTTTCAAGAGCAGCACTGTCAAATCATCGCTGCACTCTTCGACAAATACTACCAGGGCGACCCCTCCGTCATTATGGGGCCGATTCTTCGTGGTATGTACCAATGCCGCTGCTGGGCCAGCATTTTCTGGTATGGCCCGGACCGTGGAGATGAACGCGAGCGTATCGGAGCTCGTATCAAGAGCCTTCGGATGGAGCGCCGGATGGATGCCCAGGATGTCGCACAACTTGCCGACATTGATGCATCCAACCTTAGCCGTATTGAGAAAGGTAAGTATTCCGCCGGCCTTGACATCCTATGCCGCATAGCCGCTGCAATGGATTGTTATGTGAACATCGTTCCCAATAACAACCGAATCAATATGGCTGGACATATCGTGCCGGAAGAGCACAAGAAATGGATGATAACCGCTAAGCGCAGCACTTTCCGCCTGGCAGAATGCCTGGAAAAATACGGCGAATACCACTGGCGGCAGAGTCGATATAACGTCAATGTCGGCGATACCATCTACGTATATGTCTCTGAAGACAGGGAGATCAAATACAAGATGACTGTTGAAGCCATCAATGTGAGGTACGATCAGTGGATGGTCAAGGAAGAGGAATTTTGGGTTGATAAGGACCGCATCAATCAGGACGAAGGCGACACGAAATACGCCCTCCTTCGCCTTGAATCTGTCTCTATGTCCGGCAAACTCACCGAAGAAAACCTCGCCAAGCACGGCTTCCTCCGTGCCCCTCAGGGTACTAAAGAACTCGAAGGAGACCTTCTCAAATTCATCGAAAGGAGGTTTTAATCATGGGCGCATTCCTGACCTATGCGCTGGATGAAGGCGGAGCCCTCGTCCACGTCGATGATGTTGCCAAAGGCGCAAAATGTGCCTGTCGCTGCCCTCACTGCTATGCTCCTCTATATGCCAAAAATGCCGGAACTCAGCGTGAACACCATTTTGCACACGCTCACGGGCACGAATGTGAAGGGGCGTACGAATCTTCTCTGCACTTATTGGCCAAAGAAATCCTTCAGGAAACGGGTAGAATAATGCTGCCTAAATCCAATGGAGGCCACTTCCCTACCAGCTCTGTCCGTATTCGTAATGTTGAGATTGAGAAGTGGGATGACCACTACGGAATCAGACCAGATGCCGAAGGTATAATGGAAAATGGCGAACGTCTTCTCATTGAGTTCTATGTCAGCCACAAAGTCGATGGAAAGAAGCGTCAAATCATAGTTGATAACCATCTCAAGTGTATCGAGATAGACATCAACTACCAAGCGCTTGACAAAGCTGAATTGAAGGAATTCTTGACCGGTAATGACGAAGATCGCAAATGGATTGTGTCAATGCCGCCGCCCAAATCGAAGGGAGAATCCTTTAGTTATGGGAGGAATCCCATGTACGAAAAGACAAGAGACATTCTCAAAGAAATCTTCGATGAAGGCACTATCACAATTCATCCCTACGCTATGTCCTATTACCATCCTGACAAGCCCTTTGACCTGCGACAGATTGGATATGATGTCTGCGAAGTCAACACGAAATATCGAGGTTTCAAATCAGACCTATTGCTATTCAGGAGCCAGAAGGAAGACAAAGGACACATATCGATTAACATTCGTGGCCGAAGGCGCAGCGAAGACTTCCGTTACCCCAAAGGACTTCGTATAATCGACATAATCTTCAAAGCCATAGGTACGGAAGATAGTACCAGGCAGAGGCTGAAAGACGGAGACCTGGCTGGCGATTTAGGCATGACCGTCGAATACTACGGTTTCAGAGAATAACGTCAGCTGATGTTGAAAGTATCTTTTTCCAAAGATATTCGGAAGATGATCGGAAGATGATTAGTATATTTACAGAAAATTATTTGACTATGGAATATAACATATACTGCGATGAAAGCTGCCACCTTGAGCACGATGGGATAAAACCAATGGCAATTGGTGCTGTCTGGTGCCCAAGGGAAGCCAAAGATACAATTTTTGCCCGTTTAAGGGAGATAAAGGTTGAGCATGGCCTTACGCCCACCTGTGAGTTGAAATGGAATGCGGTATCTCCTTCTAAACTTGCCTATTACAAGGATGTGATGAACTATTTCTTTGACAATCAAGACTTGCATTTCCGTGTACTGATTGTCAAAGATAAATCGGAGCTTAATCACGCAGCCTTTCATCAGACACACGATTCCTTTTACTATAAGATGTATTTCGATATGCTCAAAACTATTCTTGAGCCAACATCCTCTTATAATGTTTATATCGACATTAAGGATACTCGTGGACAGGACAAGGTTGATCGGCTTCAAGAGTATCTTCGAAACTCTAAGTATGATTTTGATAGAAGTGTTATCAAAAAAATCCAGCAAGTTCGATCTCATGAGATTGAACTTGTAGAACTTGCTGATTTCCTCATCGGGGCTATTACATATGTTCATAGAGGCCTTAAATCAAGTGCAGCTAAACTCGAACTAATTGATTTGTTTAAGAAGCGTTCGGGGTATACCCTTATGCATCAGACCCTTTACAAAGAGAATAAGACAAATATATTTATCTGGCATCCAAATTATCCGAAGAATGTGTGAAGAAGTTGAAGTATTGAGGTTGCCGGATAGGCTTGATTATAACGATTTCCACGGTGACATTCTCGCGTTTATAGACGCTGCATATCAAATATTTAGGCGAGATTTCATAACCACGAGGCCATTATTTGATGGTAAACCTCTCGGCTTGAAGAAGCATCCCCTCATTGCAAATCGTGAATGTACATTTTATCATCTTACCCAAGAAGGAGAAGATGAAGATAATCGTGAGTTCAGCATTAATCGTACTGAATGCATTCCTTTCCCGCGTCCAATGATTGATAACATCAACCATCTCTATTTGAAGGTTTGGTCAAATGTCCGTGGCGGAAGGGAACGCGTACTTATCTATCACGAGCAAGAATCCTATCTTGTGATTATTGAGAAGCGAGACACTTTTGCACTGCTCTGGACAGCATATCCCGTTGATAGAGGGCATACTTACCGCAAGTTGATGAAGGAGTATGAGGCGTATAAAAAAGCAAGGACCGCCGAATGACGATCCCGTTACTCCTTCAACAACTTGGTTGATGAGCTGATGCAAATATGGTGACTTTTTTCGGATCCTGCAAGGTTTTTTGACAAAATCATACAAAACGGCCAGTGAGTTTGACACTTTAAATCAAAAAAAGTTAAAAATATTTGATGAGTGTCATTTACGGATTTAGGTTGACTCGGATTTGAGTCTATCCCTGATTAACCGAACAAAATTGGTAATATCAAGCAATATATGTTAACGAGAGTTCGACGAATTACAACTAAAAGAGTGACAATTGAATAACTCCATTCTCATACGGCGAGACGCGTTGTCCCTTCATGTTACTCTTCAGCTTTGTAATCAATTGAATACCATCAATAAAAAGCCTGGAAAAGAGTTCTTTGCAAATGTATCCCTTGTCTCCGACAAGTCTACCGAAGATCCGCTCAATGAAGGACTTGTTCCGGAGCGGCTCCCTGTCATCCACATTGCCAGGCGTGACCATGAAGTTCAGAAGGTCTCCCTTTTCGTTGCAAATGAGGTGCAGTTCGAAGCCATAGAACCATCCCATCGAGCACTGGCCCGCTGGGCAAGTCCCTTGAAAACCTTGTGGAGATGGATGCGTTGGTTCTTGCAGACGCGCAAAGCCGTACTATCGACAAAACTGATCCCCATGCAGCCGCCCTGGCAGCACTTCTTGACGAACAGGATGAAAGGTACAGCAACCTTTCGCTCCAGTTCAACGAAGCGGTTATAGGAGACGGTGTGAGGAAACAGGTCGGTCATATTCTTGTAAACTTCATTCAAGTAAAAGTGTTTCAAACATTTATAGCCCATCAGATGAAACAGTATCATTATGGTTATCACCTCGGCATCGGACAGCGTGCTGTCACGGTGGTACTTCCTTTTAGACTTGTCCCGCTTGGGAGCGAGTCCGTTAATCTTGATAAATCTGTCATAAATGTGGCAGAAGTCATCCGCCATACAGAAAATTTACGTAATTTTGTCTCAGGCGATCGTCATAGCGAAAGTGTTTTAATAGTTTATTTGCTCTAACAAATTTACAAATACTTTCACTATTTTCCTAATAATCAATTAGTTAATTTTTCATCAAACTCACGTTAAACTATGAGTAAGGAAATTAGCAAGGATTTCGGAAAATCGATCCGAAGCAAACTGCTGAATGTGGCAAAGAGTGACGTATCTACAGACTAAGTTGAAACCTTACTGGAAGGTCTAAAGAAATAGAACATGGATCTGAATAACACATATTCATTCCCTGGCGCCAAGAGCATCGTGGTCTGCGGCGACATTCACGGTGACTTCAATTCCGTGGTACATAAGTTGTGTGTGCAGTATCAGATGACTGACACTGTGTTGGTTATTGCCGGAGACTGCGGATTCGGTTTTGAGAAGTTGGGATACTATGAAAATGTGTTCAAAAGAAACTCAGTAAGACTGAGCAAAGCAAATAACTGGGTGGTGATGCTGCGAGGCAATCACGACGATCCGTCATATTTCCAGGAAATAAAGATTAGTCATGAGCGCTTCTGTACCATCCCAGACTACAGCGTCATTCAAGCATGCGGGCACAGTATCCTCTGTATCGGAGGTGCCGTTAGCATAGACCGTTCTCATCGTATAGATTATGACAAAGCTCATGTAAAGAGCGGAAAGTCATCCTACTGGACTGATGAGATGCCCGTCTACGATGCTGCCCGTCTGGATGAGATAGGTGCATCACTTAAAATTGATACAGTTATCTCCCACACTGCTCCGTCATTCTGCGAACTCATTTCAAAAAACGGATTGGCCCAATGGGCGTCACAAGGCTTAAAGCTTCTTGCAGACTGTGAAACAGAGAGACAGACCATAGATAAGATTCTGTGGCATCTTAAGTCTTCAGGCCACCCCATCAAGCACTGGTACTACGGACATTTCCATCAAAGCTGGAATGCAGAAATCGACAGCATCCTTTTCTCTATGCTCGATATTATGGAGTTCAAGGAATTGAGATAAGGTTGTCAAAACATCTAAAAACCATGCAGACAACAGCGAAAAGAGACTGCAATTCGAAGATATTACAGCTGCTTCGCATACCGGACTATGCCTCCATCATCGGCAACGGCTCAAATACGTGCCAGGTACACGGACGTTTCATCCTGTTTGACAACGTCACCGGCTACCGAAGCCGGTACCAGCAGAAGTCTTTCGCACTGCAGATTGCTCAATAAAAAACTCTCCCAGATTGGTTGCTGGGAGAGTCAATGTCGTTTTACACCGATAAGTCCGAGTTTAGTGGCTAATCAAAGTCGGCCACAGTTTTCTCCTTGTCCCAAACAATCTCTTGACCTATAGACACGCTGCTGGTCTTCAGGTATTCCTCGATGGGAGATAATCCCACGGTGCTTCTCAGGCTGTCAAGAGCAGCGGGATTTTCCACCGGCCAGAGACATAACTGCATGGCAATATCATCATCTACAATCGTTGCTGCCATCTTAATCTGGGTGCCATAAATCTGTGGCTTGCCCTCTTCCATACGAACTCTGTCATTCAGAATGGCATAGTCCGTTTTATCCAAAACGCCCTCTTCGGCTTTTTCCTTCACAAGACCAAGATACTTGCTCCGATAGGCAAGGTCGGAATGGTCAATAACAATCCAGATGGCCCTATTGGCCTTTTCGGATAGATGGTAAGGCCAACCCTCCTTGTCCAGAATGCCGAATACAGTCGCTTGATTCAATGAATCCACCCGTTCCATCGCTGTTGTATACTCCACAATCTCGTCAGCTGATAGTGAAGACATCCCTTTTGTCCACTCACGTGCAGCCTGGTCATTATCGTACACATCTTCTAAGATGCGATTATACTGATTGCAGCTGGATAAAGCGGCTATGATGAGAAAAAGAAGAACTCTACTATATCTAAGCATTGTAACGTTAAATCTCGATTTGTCGACACAAAGATACCACAAAGTTCTGACATGCACACGAAAAACCCTCCCGGCATCTCTGCAAGGAGGGTTCGTCTTGAGAACGGAACCGGTCCGTGGGTGGTTTAGGTTCCAGCGGTCCAGGTGGTCTCCGCCAGCATCACGCCCGACTTCTCTCCGGTGGAGGAGTTGACGTAGTAGTAGCGGAATAAAATCTTCGGAGCCGCAGCGCTGGGAGCGCCGTTCTTGGCCACGTAGTCAGCACGGATGTTAATTGCGGTGGCGGTAGGCTCTTCGACCATCTTGATCTGTGCGGCCTTGATGTGGGCACGGCGATGGTATGAAGCGGAGCGTTCGCCATCAGTGGCTCCCCTGCCATCGCCCTGTTGGCGTTGAGGCGTACATAGAGGTTCATACCGGAGAGCTGTTCTGCCTGGCCGAATACAGACTGTCCCGTGGCGGTTTCCGCCAGCCAGTCCCAATCGCGCATCTGGTCGGAGGTGAGTTCCTTCCAGCTCTTCGAAATCTTCTTCAGCGATGCCCGGCGGACAAGCTGCGCTCCGGTGGCTGCACCAGTCGGCCAGCATTTAACGGAAAGGATGCTACGGCCGCCAACCTGGCGAGCCGTAACACCCTTAGCCGACCCAGAAAATTCCCCGAAAGCGATGGAAGGAAGTGCAGTCATAGTTTAAGTCTAAGTTAAGTTTTCGGGCTGTTTCAGTAGCCCTCCGACACACATATATATAAACTTATTTAATTACAAAACAAATAATTATACTATTTTATCTAAACCTAACAAGAAGTAAACAACCCAAAACTAACGGATATGTGATGAACGACCCGGAGACATTCCGGGAACGATCCACGCCATACGTCCGGGCGTAAAAACAAAGAGGGCTGCCCTTCAACTTGAGCAGTCCCCTATTCCGATTCCGGAGATTTTTTGCAATAATTGTCTTTGGCTTTTTGGCTCAATTTTCAGTCCGGTTTATTACCAAATAAACGCCCTTTTTTCTGAACCATATTTGAACCACGAAGGCCGTAACAAATTGGTTACCAATCAGTATTATAGTCTGTGTCGGAAAATAATAACATTGCTGCACTCGTAAAAGTAGACACGGATGGGTAGAAAAAGATTGAATGAGTTAT
>OJAW01000520.1_pt1 | contig 26833 bp, 20 predicted proteins | sample 1589151 | NCBI WGS metagenome assembly OJAW01 (sample SAMN03283290) | human gut metagenome | biome: human-associated habitat; material: feces | host: Homo sapiens | place: Peru | collected 2012
AACCAAAACGCTTAGGAAAGTGAGCTAAATTTGGTACAACGAACTGGACACCCTATCTATTTACTATATTATATTCCATAGGGAATATGATTTCTTCGGCTGTAACAATAATAGGTCGTGGAGTACTATAATCGAACCAATAAAACTTTCCTGTTTCTAAATTTTCCAATTTTTGCGCATAACACCACGGACCAAATTCTTTTATTATCAATTTATAATGTCCTGTTAAGTCTATCAAATCAGGATGACAGCCAAAAGAATCAACAGACAGATTTCTTAGTGTGTCTTGAACATTCATGTCCAAATCTTCGAGACACATCTTAGTGGTAGTTGTACGGTTTTTAAAGGTACAATTACCAAGAACTATCATTATTGTTAAAAGTACAAAAGCTAATTTAATCTGTTTCATTTGTTTATTCTCATTCTACAATTTTTATTGTTTATTCCATAGCTACTTTATCCTTTTTCAAAGCTAATCTTTCACTTAAGATTTCCATGACATACTTGGCGAAAAGTTGACTATTGCCTTTTACATCAAATGCCATAAGGCTCTGTTCATGACAAGGAGTCATTCCTCTACCATCATCAGCTTGTTGCCAAAGTTCTAAATGAATTTTGCCTGTTTGAACATTCAACTTTACTATGCAAGCCACGGATTGTTGATAGTAACTTTTCAACGAACGTTCTTTAATAAACTTCAGATAAGCGGATGTGGAATTTATTGAAGTTCGTATGACCATACTACTTTTATCCAAACAGAAAAATATCGCATTGGCCAATTCTTCCTCGGATGCTGTAGCAGGAAGAAAGATAATTGGTTTATCTTCTACTTGGCATCCCTCAAAAATCCGATAGAGAGTTATCACCTTGAAACCTTTTGATGAAAAGGAAATGCAACAAGACTTTTTTCTATGGGAATAGAGAAGTTTGCAAAGCCAAAATTTTATTCTTTTACACATAAACATAGTGAATTCATATTTCTCCTTCCGAAGTTTATTTATAGCAAAGTTGAAATTTGCAACATATACTATTTGAAATCATTTTCGCAAGGCGCATTATAATTACATGTTAATCGCCATCCATCTTCCAATAAAGATAACACCTCTTGAGATACAAAGATGTTATTTTTCCTGGTAAAACATTTATTCATAGCTCTCAATATTTCTTTATAGATTTGCATGGCTTCGATTGAGCTATCAGTAAAGACAGCAACACGACCTGCGATTAAAACATTTTCTGCATTGTCGTATATTCCTCCAGTACTTAACTCAACACCTGTAGGATTAGATGCAAGATCTACGATGTAATGAAAAGAGCCATTTCTTTGTTTCACAATTCTACTTTTTACATTTTCATCTAATGGAATAACCATATATCTATTATCCAATGACATCCAATTGCTATAGTATGTATAACCTAGGTCTTCAAAATTAGATATGGATATTTCTCTTCTGATAGTTTTATGTTCAAAACTTCCCATTAGTATATATTCTAAAGGAACTTTTTCTTCTACAACAGACATCATTTTAATAAGATCCGATTTTGTTAAAAAATACTTGTTGTTTACTTTTCATACAATATATTATTCAACATAAACTTTTATAGAATATAGAATAGAAATAGGTGGATTCATATTATTGAAGTATGTTTCAATTTTATTTATTTCATTTTCATCCTGTACATATCCACCTATTTTCAGACTAATAGGATTGACGAAACGTCTTCCAATATATATATAAGCATTGGGAAATTCGTTAGGAATACAGAGTCTTGCTTTCTTAATCCATTCTTCAATTTTCAAAACTACTTTTCCATCTTTACTATTTGCCCATTTATAATCATCCCAAATATCTCGAAATTCATCTTTTATATCATCTAATAAATCATAAGATAAAATGTTTTCTAATTTATCTATTATTTTTTTGATTTCTGATTTTTTTTTGTCATGTTGTAATGGAAATAGTGAAAGAAGTTTCTTAACATTAGGGTCTTTCCTACATTTTAATTGTTGCATTATATAATTGCTAAAATTAAAATGTAGAAATTCAGAGATATCAGCCTGTATAGTTGTCTCTTTATCTTGATTATATTTTTCAATGATGTTCATTTATTTTTTTATTTACACGGTTATGTAATACTTCACGTTGTTCTCCAGATGGTCTGGGTAGTTGATACCCGTCAGACGCTGAAAGTCGTAATCATAGGTGATGAACTTGCCTTCCTTTGCAAGGTTGGCAGTCTGCTTGGTCAGCACATTGCCGAGTGCATCGTAAGTGAAACTGGTGATGCCGCTTGTTGGATGGTTCACCTCTGTACGGCGGTCGCCCATGTCGTAAGTAGAGGTCGTTACATTGCCCTCCGTGTCGGTGACACGAACAAGGCGCTGTATGCCGTCATACTCAAACGAGGTGGTAATCTCACCGTCAGGACCGCTCTTCTGGATGGTCTTCAAGGTCTTGCCACTGCCATTGGTATGGGTAGCCTGCACATTATGGAGTGCGTCTGTTACGGTTGTAACAAGTGCATGACTGCCGTTGTCAACCGTATATGCCGTAGTTGTCGTAGAATTGTCCGGCAATGTCACTGAGGTAGCACGGTCGAGCACGTCATAAACAGTAACCGTTGGAGATACATTGTCAAATGACTTGTTGAACGTTGATTTCGATCCATTTCCTTCCGTTGTAGGATAGAATGCCTTTGCCACACGTCCAAAAGCGTCATATACGTTTCTGCCGCTGACAATCATCACGTTCTCGTCCTTGGCAGAGCTTCCCTTGGATGCACTTGTCACAACACCGTCCTTCTTCACCTGCACGGCTCTTCCGAAACCGTCAACGAACGTAACGGTCTCCAAGTCGTCGTTAGGGTGCTGGATGTCGTAGTGCTTGGTCACTGCGTAAGCAGGAGCGGTAATGCCACTCTCACCAAAGGTAGCCAAAGGCTGATACTCAAAGGCGATGGCATAAGGCACGCCCGTAGCCAACTCATTTGGACCACGCACGCCAGTAATGCGACCGAGGTCGTCAACATCAGTCTCATAATAGAAGTTGTTGAGGTCACGATGCTCCTTGGCTATACCATAGCGATAGTCAAAATTGCCTTGCTCGCTGCGGTAGCCCCACGCATCGTCAATGCGTTCAACATACATGTTCATCTCAGGCTCATAGCGGTACTTGTACCACATACGCTGTCCCTTGCCGTTGGCAGGGAGGGTCTTCTGGATGATGTTGCCGTAAGAGTCGTACTTGTAATCAGTAACTGCCGCACCGTCATTCAACTGCTGCGTAATCTGGGTGATGTGGTTGGCATAGTTGGTGTTGTACTTTGCCGTCACATGATGATAGAGTGAACCATCACCACCTGTAACAGTAACATCAACAGGAAGTCCGAAGATATGCTTCGCTGCATTGTCCGTGTATTTAATGGCGGTTGCATAGTCAAACTTTCCGTTTCCGTCCTCGCCAAGGCTTCCCTTGTCGCTGTACTTGTAGGACTTCAACTCACCATGATAGCCATTAAGATAATACTCGTTCCAAGCCTCGGATGCAATGACACCGTTGGCCGCTCCCTCATACTGCAAGTTGGCGGTATAGCGGAGAGGGACGAATGCAGAGGCACGGTCACTCCAAAGGTTCACGTCACGCTTTGCGAACGTGTACTTGTCACCGTCGGCAGTCAGATAGTAGCTGTCGTAACGGTTCTTTGTCTCGGTGTACTTGTTGCCGTTGGCATCCTCTACGGATGTGGCGGTAACATTGCCCTGCGTGTAGTAGTTGGCAACATCGTAGTTCTCAACAGCCTGTCTGTAAACAGAATTGCCTTTCTCCGTGTCAAGGTTCTTGGTGATGACCTCACCGAAACCGAGGAACTCACGCTCATGGCGGTCACGCTTGCCGTCCTTGTACTCAAAGGCGGTAGTCATTACAGGTCCATCGTCATGGATACCATCATCAACGGTAAGGGCAGACATTACCCACTTGCCACCAGGAAGTCCGTAGGTAGGAGTGGTATGCGCATAGTCGAGTGTGAAAGTGCCGCCCAAGGAGTTGGTGACAGACTTCAACATGTTTGTCCTGCCAATGGCAGAGCGTGTGACCTTTAACTCGCTTTCCTTCTCAGACTCAACGATGTCAAGATAGCCGTCACCGTCCACATCCTGCAAAGAATATGTAGGGCGGTTGATACTATGAGAGGTGGAAGCACCAGGGTTGGTTGAAATCTTGATGCTAATGACAGGAATGTTGATGGTCAAAGTGAACGCTGCATTTGCAGACTCTGATGTAGAGGCTGATTCACTAAGCGCATTTACACCTTTCCAGCTGATAGGTTCATCAAAACCGTTGCCAGTATTGAGGGCAACAGTTATACCGTCACCATCCTTCCATACCTTGTCTGGAAGGCCATCGGAGTTGATGTCGATAAGGTTGTATTCCTCTTCACTTTCAGAGGTTACGATACCGAAACCTGCTGAGAAACTACCAGAAGCCTTGTTTATTTTGTTATCGTGGTATTTGGTTTCTCCCCAGCCTTGGCTTGCGCCACCGCTTGCTCCTATATCATAAGAGTGGCTCTTACCGCCTTGAATACGGTCAAGTTCCCAATCAATAGGCTCAGTAAAGGCATAGCCAAGATTTAATCTTACCTTTTTGTCGGAAAGAATCTTGTCAGGAAGTCCATCTCCATTAATGTCGATAAATGACTCTACGGCTTCATCCGTATTCTTTGGTGCACTACCAGAAATAGAGAATTGAGCTAACCATTCCGTCTGAACATTGCTCAAAGACGGTTTAATACCCTTGGCTAAGTTGGTGATACCTGATACGGAAGCAACAGGATTGCCACCATATCCCCACGCCTCAGAAGCATTGTCAGAGTTATTAGCTCCGATACCCTTGTAGATTTCGCCACTCAATCCACCTTGTGAGTTGGTGTATTGGATAGTACCACCAGCAATGATGTCAGGGAATCCGTCACCATTCATATCCATCATGGCAACTTCCGTCTTGGAACTGCCATTTGCATTGTTATGGGTAATGCCAAGTGCACCACCTTGCACAACGGTACTCTTGCTTGATACCACTTGGCTTACAGCTGCCGCACCAGTACCCTGCAAATATTCACCTGCAAGTCCTGCCACTTCAGCATTATTATCCAATGGATTGGTAAGAAGTACATCCTGTTCTGTCAATCGGGCTGTACTTGCCTCGGTTGCAGTAAGATAGATGTCCTGTCGCTGACCGACCCACTTGTCCATAGAAGTCTGGTCTGTACCCAATGGAGTGAATGCCATCGTGAGAGGATCAACCTTGTCGTTCTCGTTTTCAGGCAATTTCAGCAATGACTCGTCAATAGGTTTTGCATATCTGCCCTCTGCCGAGTTATAGACAAAACCTCCCCAGCCACGGTAAAGCATACCGAAGCCAAGATTGTCATTCTCTGCATAGAATCCAGCAAGCACATTCTCTGTTACGAGACCTGCCGCATCTTTCAGAATGGAAACAGAGGCTGAAGTAACAGTTTCATTAGAGATTGCTGCCGGATAGCTGTATTCAAACCAGATGTTCTTTCCTGCAGTAGTTGCAAATCGCAGAGTATCGGCTTTCAAGATGCCATTCTCGATAGTGAAAGACTTCTTGCCAACAAGCGCATCCTCTGTTTTTGCGGTCAAAGTAATCTGACCGTTGATAGAATTGTCCGAAAGGGTAAGCACTGGAGACACAACCATAATTGTATCTGTCGCAGTGGTCAAGTATGGCTTGCCCTCTGACAAGGCATTTGCAAATATCTTGTAGTGTGCAGGAACAGCTACCGTCTGTTCGATATTGGCAGAGTCCTTATAAGTCACAGACGCTTGCCAACCGATATTCTTCCAATCAACATTTGAGGTAGATGAAATCTCAAAGCTGAAGTTGGTCAGCTTTTCCGTATTCTTCAGACTGATGTTGAGAGAATCGCCACCAAAAGCCTCATAAGCCTTTAATGTACGAGCAAAGACCGTCTTCTCAATATAGTTAGGATTGTCGTTTCCGTCACTGTCTTTCTTATCATTGCTTCCAATGATGCTGAGAACAACATCGTCGGTTGTTACAGGCTTGTGGAAGGCACTGTGAACTTCCACGCTTGAACCATTCTCCACATTAGCGGAGGTGTTCACATCGTAGATGGCACCATCCTCTGGCTTGTACTCTGTTGAAGAAAGCCCGTTAGGCAAGATATTTGACTCGCCAGCGTATGTAATGGTAGGCGACCAGTTCACCTTATCAAATAAGCCGTTGCTTGTTTCCTCAGAGCCAGACTGCACACGGAAATAGATCCTTTCACCACGCTTGACGGCAACAGATGATACGGCAGCGGCATAAGAACTGCCGTCGCCCTTTGCAATAGTCTTGTTCCAAAGCTCATTGCCACCCTTTTGGATAGCAACTCTTACGCCGTCTGCCTTCTGATACTCGTCAGCATCATAGTCACCAGTCGGAGTAACAAGGCTCACTTGACCTGCCACGCTGACAGTTCCATCCTTTGGTGCTTGCCATACACGCACAATATCCTCCATAGGGGAGTTCTTGATGGCTTCTGCCTGCTCGTCCTCGCTAACCTTCATGACGGAAGTGTCAACCTTGCCACCATAGATGATAGGGCTTGGCGTGTCGGCACTGCTCAATGTAAATGTAGGAACGGCATTGCCTGCCTCGTCAAACTCCAAGTGGTTGAAATAAACCTTGCCATTGGAAACGAGGTCAACAAGTCCGTCACCGTTGATGTCGCTGAAATACTGGGTCGTCTTTGTCTTGGTGGTAGATTTGTCCGTTCCGACAACGGCGGTCAAGACATTCCAACCGACAACGGCATTCGCACCGAAAGTGTTGGTAGAACTTTTGGTTGTCGAGAAGTTACTGATGCCCTTTACCTTGACAGGCTCACCATATACAACTTCTCCGTTGTCTGTCTTAATCTGTGGACGATAATATACAGAACCACCAGACTTGTACACCTTGTCTGGAAGTCCGTCACCGTTCAAGTCAACGAGTGCGGAAAGTCCCTTGCTCGTGTCGCTTGAATAGCTGTATGAGCCACCTACGGTATTGCCTTTCCAAGGACTTCCGTCCACGACACCCACACCTGCATAGAACGAACCGCTTACAGAAGAACTTGTCGTTCCGCCAAGTGCAGTTGGCTTGTCGCTGAAACGCTTGCTGACAGTCTTCAATGGATTGATGAACCCTGCGTCAAGTCCATCATCATGGGTGTTCCATTTTTCGGAATCATCCTTGAAAGGAACATAGCCCTTGTCTGCCTGTACGTCATCATAGTAGTCGAAGTTTTGGAAGGAGACCTCCTTGCCGTTGTTGTCATACTGTCTGACACCAGTGAGCATTTCCTTATGGAAAGCACCTTCCTTGTAGTCAAAGGCATAGCTGCGCAGGGTCTCGCCCTGGAAATTCACGGTCACTTTTTCCAACAGCTTGTTGGAGGAGGCGAGGAATCCATAGCGGGCATTGTTGGTCTTTACCTGCTTTACCTTGTTGCCATCAAAGAGTACAACGGTGTGCGGTTCCTGTCCTGCATTACCTGCGTGAACCTCCTTCAGATATGCCGCCTTGGCCTTCAAGCCGCCACGTACATCCTCATCCACGATGTCATACACATATTCTATATAGTCACCGTGGAGTTCCTCGACACGTTTCAGCTTCCATTCGGCAATCACCTCACGGGTATTGCCCGAAGCATCGGTGACATTGCCCTTTACAACAGCTCCGTCACCACCATAGATGTACTTGACACCCTGCTTGTCTGTAACCTCCCAATAATAGTTGGCAGGACTGTCACCCTTGCGGATGATACGGCTGAAATCACCGCCTTGGCGGGTGTAGAACTGGCGATCCGCCTTTCTGTTCATCTTCTCGCCACGGTGTGCGACTCCCATCTGTCCGTTGTCATCCATAGTGGAGAGCATTGAACCGGACAAAAGATAAGTCTCCGTCTCTTTTGACATGTCATAACGAGGCACGCCCCACCGGGTGTCAAGCGTAATGCTTGGCACGCTGACGTTCCAACCCTCGCCAAGCCAACCGCTACCGCCCTCGCTGCTGTACTGCAAGCCAAGGCTTGGCTGCATGCCGTTTCGTGCTGGCGGCATCTCGAACGGATACTGCAGGTTGGCAGAGCCACGGTTGTTTGCGCTTGGAGGCGCAATGACATTGAGCTTCGCCGTCGGGTCAGCCGCCTTGATGTCGTTCATCATCGTCGGGGCAAAGCCTTCGGTCTGCGGAGACTCCGGTGCCTGTATCACGCCGTTGATCATGTCGGTGAAGTGGGTGGTCTTTGAAACGACACACTCTTCCTTCTTGTCCACACGCACACGTTCCAACGCAACCCAATGCTTCTCGGCCGGGTCATAGTAATAGGTACGGATGTCGTCCTCGGTATAGCCGCTTGGTATTCTCGTGCGGTCATACTTTATCTTGACAGTCGCACCCTCGCCTGTGAAATGGGTTCCGTGAGGGAGAAAACGGTAGCCCTGTCCTCCTGCCGTGACATTGGTCATGGCAAAGTCAAGCTCAGGAACATTCTCCTCTCCGATAGAGTTCACGGAAAGGCTTCTGTTCCGAATGAGGTCTTTCTGAAGAACGACCAGTTTGCTACCTCCTACGGAGATACTGTCAGAGACACCCTTCTTGAAGAGTTTTCTCACGGCTGTCCCGTCCTTTGCCGAAAGGGACAGTGTGGCGGCAAGCAGTAAAACCAATGCCCACGCCACCTTCTGTATATAATTCTTCATGCGTATCTTCCTTTAAGTTACTTTACTGAGATTTTCCTTGTATGCTCCCCATTCTCGGAGATTGCCTTCACGACATACACACCCGATGCGGGAACCTTGAAGTCGGCTTGCTTGACGCTTTCGCCTGTCATTTGGCGTGACACTACCAGTTTGCCTGATACGTCAAACACCATCAATGTGGCTGCAGAAGGCTTGTCCTGTGTGAGTTTAGCCTCGTAGATGCCTGTCGTAGAACCGTTGCCCTTGACAGTGAAATCCTCGTCTTCTCCAGAAATGAAGGTATTGTCAGCCTGTCTGTCCGAGCTGCCCACATGGTTCTCCCTTGCCTGTGTTCCGTTAGGCATACTTGCATCACACTCGCTGCCGACATAGACGGTCATCGTTGTCGTACACTTCTTGGGTGTTTCTATCTGCACGTTGCCCCTTGTGGTGAATGAGGTTACAGGCGTACCGTTTACGGTAAGATCTGTGATATGTGTCTCGCCCTTTCCGTACTTGATGCAGAACCGCCATGCACGAAGTGACCAGACATATTCATGATGCACGGTCTGTCCGTTCAACTTGTATGTGACCTGCATATTGCGGACTGTAACACTGAGCACATCGCCAGGCTTGATGGTGACATATTTGGTTAGGCTTGTATATCCACCGGTTATGATATGCGCCTTGTCGCCCCGCACGTCGAAGCCATATTGGGTGATCTCGTCCGTGAGGCTTGGCTCCAATCCCACACGGTAGTTTGATTTTGTATCGTTCACCGTCCATGAGATGTCGCCAGACAGATAGGTCCTGGTGTCATGTGAGTATGAGGTGTAGAGTGCGTTGCCAGTGGCATAAATCTCGTTGCCTCCACCTTGTGATACGGACAGCGCATAGACGCCGGGGGCAAGATTCGTGATTCTATGCGTGTCACCGAAGAATGTTCCTCTGGCAATGGTTTCTCCTTTTACTTTTCCTGCAACGGTGTCAACGCTGAGCACATAGGAATAGACTGGTGTACCGATGTTGATGCCGATGTCGATATACCCGTCATTGCGTGGAACTCCATTCTCGCAACTTGACGGCGTAGGAGTGGCATCATAGGAAATGCCGTCATAATAGGCGAATGTGAACACATCGCTTCCGCTTCCGTCTGCATCCCATAGGATATTGCGGAATATGGTCTTGCCCCTTGTCATATCAGGCTTGGAGCATCTTATGTTACTATTGCTGTTGATGTCGAAATCACCTTCACCGCTTGGGTCTATGAGCATGACGGTACGCTTGCGGCAATAGTCCGAGAACTCCCTGTCCGGTGTGAGGTCATAGCTCAACTCTGCCATATAACCGACATCATCGATTCCTCCTGTCCTCAAGCCTGCCATATTCAAGGCGGACTCTGCTCCTTCCGTTCGGATAATGCCCACATTTGTGTCTGTGTCAGTTGCATCAGAAAGGGATATGGTTCTTGTCGCACTTCCTGTTCCGTCAACACGCAGATAGATGTTTTTGCCTTCCTTGCGGATAGAGATGTCCGTTCCGTCAACATCCGTGGCGATGTATGAATTTGAGACCGCTCCGTTGATGATCGGATAAACAACTCCAGCATTGGTGAACCGGAATCCATACTTGCATGTGCTGCCACCGATGCTTCCGAAGCCAACGTCAAAAGTCGGGTGACTTGTCGGACAGGTGAACTCAAAAGCACCGCCACCTCCAACAAGGGCTGGTGTCGTGGCATAAGCTCCGGAAGCGGCTTTCTCTTGGATGATATTGTCAGTAAAGCCATTCCTTGACACTTCAAATCCTTGCGCAGTCCATCTTGCCACTGTACTGTCGGGCTTTGACGGCACGTTGGTCTTGACCATCCATGTACGTTTCATGACATGCCACAGGGAATCTGTAGGTGAGGTATATGTTGCAAGTGCCACATCATCGTCGCCCCAGAAAGTAAAGCCTCTGTCCGGCATCGGATTGCCGTTTTCACGTCCCATGACAAGCAGGCGGGAAGCGGATGAAGGGTTGTATGGATTTGCGTCATGATAAGTTCCGTTCTCCTTCAAGGCCGCATACACCGGACTTTCCTCATATGATGTTGCGGAAAGCGGCTGGGAGAGACTTCCTGCCATGTCGGTTCCAACAGCTGTGACCCTATGGTGGTAGGCTTGGTTCTCCGCCATATCCCAAGTCAGGTTTCCGTCGCTGTCAAGATACGAGCCTTTGAGGGTGATGCCGTACTTTACCGCCAGATAGCTCTCCACTTTTCTGCGCTCATCGGGTGTAAGCATCCTGCTGAACACAATAAGCTCAGGGGCATATCCACGGATGGAAGCATTACCGAAGAGCGAGGTCGGAAAATCCGTACCGAAGCTGCCAGAGGTGGAAGGGGTTCCGATGAATAATGTGGTGTTGGAGTTGTCTCCCCACAATGTTGTTGAAGGATTGCTTACCTTGAAGTAGGACACAACTCGCAGAGCGCTTTCCTTAAAACCGTTCTCGGACAAAGAATCACTTGATTGATAAAGCAGGTCTTCACCCGATGCTGAACCATAGTCCAGTGGTTCAACGCCTCTACCCCTTACGGCTTTGTCCTTGCTCAGAATGGCTCCGTCGCCCTTGCGGCCGTCAAGAGCATAGACAACCATATCCTTGCCGATGGTTGCCTGTTCCGGTGCAAAGACACCGATGACGGTAGCCTGCGAGAGGTTGCCGTGTTTGAGTTTGGCACTCAGACTACGAAATCCGTCTGCGAGCCAGAGACTCGGATTGAAGTTGAAGTAATGGACTGAACTGTTCGGAAGAGTAAGTTCAGACTTGACGCCACGGCTGTCCAATAGCATCAGCCGTATGGAATCCCCAGAGAAATCCTGCCAACGGTAATAACCTTGCAGGTCTGAGTTCAAAGGCGCAGTCTTGAACCACAGTTCGCTTCCGCTGACTCCTCCGGGCGTTTGCGCGAAACTGCCGAGAGCGAAGCCTAACAGTAACAAAGAAGTAAACTTTCTCATGCGCTGTCAATTTGGAGTGTTTGAAAAATATAAAAACGTATGCCTCTGCCGCGCAGGGAGAGACCAGTGAGAGAGAACGGACTGTTACTACGGAGAAGAATTGTGATATAGGCTTGCTCCGTAAAGTCCTATTGTCACGTGGCAGGCCAATAGGCTTTACCACCAAACTAATGCTGCAAATATACAAAAATAATCTTAATAAACGGATATTATCTTTAAGAAATTTGCTGGTTTGGTGTTTTTTTCTTATGATTTCGGTCAATTTTGCAGAAATCTTTTACATCTGTTGTATGTACTGGAGTTAGTTTGGCAAAAATACACAAATGGTCACGGCTTCAGTTTCTTATGTTAGAATGTAAATCATGGTTTGAAACTGTACACACTCGGGGTACAAATGAAAACACTATATGCTTGTGTCGGAAAGGTATATATGAGCTGATGGTAGAGTCGTCATCAACAACAATGGCCCTGATTTGATAAACTCAGCAGGAATACTTGCTATTCATTTTTTATGATGGGGTTATGTTTACAAATTTGAGATTTCATGTAAAAAAGTCCTAATTTCTATGTTTCTCTTCTTGCAAATTATGGGATATTAAGAAAAATATCGTATCTTTGTCCCCGAATTGAGGCGTTCTTTGCATATTGCAAAATACAGAAACGAGCAGAAGTCCGCTCGTTTCCATATTGTTACCTATATAATATAGGCAAACGCCCAACTTCTTGATTTTCAATCAAAGTCCAATTTAGAGCGAGTTAGTTTTGTTAACTCTATGAGTTAGTTTTTTTAAGAGATGATGTATGACAAAAAATGGGAATACATTCAGTCTAGGAGGGATGAAGAACTGGATGGAATTGGTAATTTGATGCAGTTATACAAATTTAACGGAAGAGATGTAATGGCTTTGGATAATAATGTGTACTTTTGTACTAGATAATGATGAAATAAAAACATATTGTAAGAATGAAGACGGTTTTTTGCTCTTTGGGACTGCTGATAGCTGCTGTGCCCGTGTTCGCTCAGAACATTGGGAAGGACTCTATTGTCTCTACTAAAGCTTTGGATGATGTGGTGGTATCAGCCTCCAATATCAGTCGTGTGGGTGATCATCTCGTCATCTATCCCAACAGCCAGCAACGAAAACATGCGGTCAATGGATTCGGGGTGTTGGAAAACCTGAATATCCCAGGACTCATCATCGATGCAAAATCGAATCAGGTGGATGTGATGGGACTGCAAGCCACCTTGTATCTGAATGGGCAGGAATGCGACATCCGGGAAATACAGATGCTCCGTCCTCGTGACATCGAGAAGATAGAATATCATGATGCTCCATCGGGAAAATACGCCAAGGATAAGCTTGTTGTCAACTTCATCACCAAACAATACCGATATGGAGGATATGTGCAGGCTGACGGACTGCAGACGATAGGATATGACCATGGCGACTATAACGTTGCCACCAATTATGTAAAAGGTAACAATTCCTATACTGTGTTTGCTGGTGCAAACTATAGTCATGTAGATGGTACTGAGACCTGGAACAATGAGAACTATCAGTTTCCGCAATCCCTATTTGATAGGGAGAGCTATAGTAAGAATTCTTACCAGAATCATCAGGAATATATGCAGTTCCGCTATCAGAACCAAAAGGGAAAGAGATATTGGGTGGGCAAGTTTACGCTCGTCAACCTCTCTACTCCAAGAAATGCATCTTCTGGTTTTGCGAAGGAAAGCACAGAGACGGACATCTTCTCAAATATCCGGAAGAAGAGTCTGTCTCCTAAGATTGACCTGAACGCCAACTTGCCATTAAGCAAGAATCAGACGCTTACCTTGGGAGTACATGGCAAGTATTCTGCCAACTCCTATCACCGCCTTTACCAGGAACAGCCTTTCGAGGCAATGACCGATGAAGACGAGAAAGCGCTGTGGTTCCAGCTGTCAGCCATCTATAATTATTTCTCTCAAAAGCATTCCTTATCCGTGGAACTGTTTCATTACCACGATGTCTGGAATGCCGATTATTCTGGCAATTGCGAACTTTGGCAGCATCTGTGGAAAGGGGAGTCGTTGGCTTTCTTCTCCTATAATTTCCAGGCTAGCAGGCGCTTGAGCCTGAAAACCCGCATCGGATTGGATTGGCTTCAATATCATCTGCATGGAGACAACAGTTTTAGCCAGCTGTCTCCTCGCATCAATACGAATGTGCAATACCAGCTGAATAAGGGAATGCTCTTGTGGTCATTCAACTTTGTGAACTCCAATCATGGTATGGATGTCATCAACCGGGCTATGATTCAGGTCAATTCCCACATGATGGAAAAGGGAATGCCCGAACTGAAGAAATCACATGACATCAACACCTATTTATATTATATGGGGCGTTTCAACAGGTTGAGTGTTTCTGCCATCGGACAATTCCGCTACAATCATCATCTTGTAACTGATGATTATTACCTGGATGAGGCAAACGGGAAAATAGTGAAGACTTACTCGAATGGTGGAAATGCTCAATATTATTCTGCTATCCTCGCTTTGCAGTACAAACTGTGTAAGTTTGCCAATCTGTCGGGAGATATCAGATATAACCATGCGGAGGTGAAGACTACCTGGTCGAAGCATAACAACAATTTGACGGGTAATCTTGGGTTGAATATGTTCATGGGTGATTTTGCCTTGAAGCCTTATCTGCATTTTGGCAAGAAGTCTTTAGATGAAGCTGCTTTGGTGATAAGCAAGACTCCTATCGACTATGGAATGTCGGGTTCTTACAGCAGGGGCAACCTCTATGTAGAACTTCAGGCAGTATCGCCTTTCAAAAAGCAGGAGAAGCGATATTGGTTGGATTTGCCTATCTACAGTTACAGTAAGAGCATCAAAGACCAGACGGCTTCGCAATATGCCAGCATCAAGGTTGCTTACTCCTTCGACTTTGGCAGGAAAATCCAAAAAGTAAAGAAGGATGTTAATAAGAATATAAACAGCTCTTTGTTAAGAGTGGAGTAGAGTTTTATAAAACAAAAGATATAGGAACGGATGAAAATGTTAGATTTTAAGGTAAAAAGATTTGTTGGTATTATATTTCATTTGATTTTAGCTCAAATCTGTTTAGCTCAGACTGGTATCGCTAACCAAAATTTTGGAAAGGATACTTTGCAATTAAGGGAGGTTGTTGTTAGAGCAACCCGCCCTTTGGCAAAGTTGAACAGCGAAGGCTTTGTGACAGAAGTCAAAGGTACCATTTTGGAAAAACTTGGTTTTGCAAAAGACATTATGGGTATGTTGCCTGGTGTACTGAATAATAATGGTTCCATTGAAGTTTTTGGCAAGGGAAAACCAGTCTTCTATATCAATGGACATATTGTCCGCAATAATATAGAAGTTGAGCAATTGAAGGCTAACCAAATAGATAAGATAACAGTTATAACGAATCCAAGTTCACGTTATGCTTCAACCGTAGGTTCCATCATAAAGATAACAACCATTAAAAAGGTTGGGGATGGTTTCTCCTTTGATAACATCGCTACTATTGGTTATCGTAATTATCTGTATGGCAAAGACAATTTGGACTTGAACTATAGAATTGACAATTTGGATGTTTTTGGAACGTTGGGATTTGAGAAAGGCAAGGATACGAACTCTAGCAAAAATGTTCAGAATTCATGGCTCTCGTCACATCATCAGCAGAATACGACGATGAAATCGACACAGCACTCAAACTTGATTGATGGTAAATGGGGATTTGATTTTTCCTCATCTCCAAAACTCTCATTTGGCGCATTTTACCAAGTATCTTATGCTCCAACAAAGACCAATTCGAGCATTATGTCATCATTATATTCTGATGATGTAATTGAAAGTGAGACTTCTGCATACAAGGATATCAAATTAAGAGATTTGGAACATTTGTTAGATGGATATTGCCATGGGGGTTGGGGAAAATGGAATTTGGAAATGACTTTTGATTTAATGTGGAAAAAAACACGTGAAAATCAAAATGTTATAGAGCAAACTGGCATCAATCAGGATTTCGGAATAAAAGATGTTGGGCATGCTAGGTTAATGGCAACGGAATTATATGCGTCACACCCATTTCTTAAAGGAAATTTTAGCTTTGGAGTAGATTTCACCAATAGTAGCCGTGAGGAAAATTCAGAAAGTGAAAATAGCATTATGGCAGGCGAGAACAATAAAATACAGGAGCTGAATATGGCATATTACGTTGAGACTATGCAGCATCTAGGCAATGTAACATTCCGTATCGGTGGCAGGTATGAGCATGTGAACAGTGAATATTTTATAGGTGGCAGAAAAAATCACGAACAGTCACATGTTTATGATAAGTTTTTCCCGACTGCTTCATTGTCTCTGCCTATTGGAAAAACTATGGTGCAGCTGAGCTATTCTAAGCAATGCTATCGTCCATTGTACTCTCAGTTGAGCAACACGGTTCACTATGTTAACAAATATCTCTATCAAAGTGGAAATCCGTATTTGCAACCATCCTATAGCGACAACATCTCTTTGAATTTGAGGTATCGCTGGCTGGCATTAACTGCTAATTATAAAAAGGTGCAAAACCAAATAATAACATCATATACATATTATGATGATTCGAAGACTATTGCTTTGCTCAAAAAGGAAAATTCTAGAAACAGTCTGTCTAACTTACAGATAATGGCTTCTTTTATGCCCGGATTCCTTTGGAAATGCTATTATCCCGTATTGGCATGTGGTGTTGTCTCGCAATTTTACAAGATTGATTACAGAGGAAATATAAAGCACGTGGACAATCCTTTGGTTGTAGTTAAGTTCAATAATATTTTCAAATTCCATAACAACTATATGGCGACAGTAAATTACAGTTGGCGTAGTGAGGGAAATAGTGAGAATATAAAGATGGGGAGTGTTGGACAGATAAATCTTTCTTTGGCTAAGGACTTATCTAAAAAATGGAATGTCAAGTTGTCAGCAAATGACATCTTTAATACTGCCCGCAAAAATACTTTTACCATTTTCAGCGGAATGAATGATGTCTATATTGAAAAGGCTGCGATTGTAAGGGCAGTGGAATGTATCGTAAGATATAAGTTTAATACAGTTAAAACAAAATATAAAGGTAAAGGGGCAGGGAAAAAGGAAATGGATAGATTGTAAATGTTTAAACTCTATCCTTTCTGGGATATGCTAATCGATTGTTTGTCGTAGTTCATATACCCATATAAATGCAGCTTTATGCTTCAATTTAACAGGATTTTTTCCTCCGTTTCTTTGCTAATTCCATCTTTTTCCTTAATTTTGCAGCGGAAACTCTATAATAGATATTTGTAATGGCAATAAGAATGAAGATGAAACAGGAAAAGATGAGAAAGATAGGCATCGCTTCGGCTCTGGTCCTGGTGGTGCTCGTGATATTAGGACTGTATGGCGCCAGCAACTATATGCTCAATTATTCGCTCAACTATCCGAAGGAGGAGAGAATGACGGCTGAGCATTGGAAGAACAGAATGAAGAATGAGTGCCCCTGGATGATTGGCTGGATGGACTCTGTGTATCAGCACCATTGCGTGAAGGATACCTTTGTCACGATGCCGTCGGGCTACAAGGCCCATGCCATCTATCTCTATGCACCGAAGACTACGGAAAAGACTGCCGTGGTGGTGCATGGCTATCAGGTGCGCTCCGAGGGAATGCTGCACATCGCCTATCTCTATAATCACGATATGGGGTATAATGTGCTCCTGCCAGATCTGTATGGACATGGAGAGAGCGAGGGCGACCATATCCAGATGGGATGGAAGGATAGATGGGATGTCATCAGATGGTCGGAAATCGCCAATGAGATTTTTAAAGTGAAGGGTGAAGAACAGAGAGTGAAGGGTGAAGACCGAAGAGTGAAGAATACCCGCCAGGTGATTCACGGCATTTCGATGGGTGCGGCAACCACGATGGCAGTTTCGGGAGAGAAGACTCCCGATTACGTGAAGTGCTTTGTGGAGGACTGCGGCTATACCAGCGTGTGGGATGAGTTTTCCGCTCAGCTCAAAGACCAGTTTGGTTTGCCTTCCTTCCCGCTGATGAATACCACTTCCGCCCTTTGCCAGCATCGCTACGGCTGGTCGTTTGCTGAGGCTCAGCAGATAGAGCAGGTTCGCAAGAGTACTAAACCGATGCTCTTTATCCATGGCGATAAGGATGCCTTCGTGCCCTACGCCATGCTGCATCCCCTTTACGAGGCAAAGACGAAGGGCAGAAAAGCCATCTTCATCGCCAAAGGCTCCGTTCATGCCATGGCATATCGCGACCATCACGAGGAATACACCCGTATCGTGAAAGACTTTGTTTCGAAGTGAGATATCTGTAAAGTTATGCTTTTTCGATAATCCAATCTTTGATGCTACCCGTAGTGCTGTCAAAGTTGATGCCTACCTTGGTGATAGGTTTGCCACAGAGGGCAAAGCGCTTGTGGTAGTTCTTCAGATTCATCTGGCGCATGGCAGCCTGGGCACTCTTGTTGAGCTTTAGCTCAATGAGGTAGAGGTCGGTCTGGGTAAGCAGAACCATATCCACTCTTCCTCTTGGTGTATGTACTTCCACATCCAGAACAAATCCCGTGAGCAGGGTGAAGATGATGTAGAGCATCTGCTGATAATGTCCCTCGTGATTGGTTACATGGCAATACGGAATGGTTTCGAAGTAATCCTGCAGAAGCTGCAGGGCCCCATCCATATCTTGCTTGCGGATAAGGGATGCCATCTTGGCGATGGTGACGCCGCCTTGCTGGGCACTCTTGCCATCCACATAGTTGGGCAGGAGATTGTCAAACAGTCCTACTCTTATTTCCTTGTTCGGAATGTCGAGGGTATAGAGCTGGGTATCCTTGTCGTAATCCTTGATGGTGACGTATCCGCTCTGATAGAGCAGTGGGGTGATGGCCTTCATCTTTTCCGTCGGGGCATCGAAGGCAGATTCCAGTGCTTCTGTAGGAGCTATCTCGTTGGGCAGTACCTCAAACTTATTCAGCATATTGATGAGATAGGTTGGGGTGCCCGAACTGAACCAATAGGCGCCGAATTCTTTTTCTGCAAAGCAATTGAGCAGACTGTAAGGATTGAATACATCTGGTGATACCTTGGCAAAATGATAGCCATCGTAGTGTTCCTTCAGTTTGGCGACGGTTGCCTCTCTCGTCAAATTCTGTGATTGCGCAAGCATATCAATATCTTCCGACATTTGTGTAAGCAGTTCTTCCTGGGTGATGCCGCAGATGCCTGCATAATCTTTGTCCATAGAGATGAGGGTGATATTGTTCAATTCGCTGAAGATGCTTACCTGCGAGAACTTGGTGATGCCGGTAAGAAAGACGAAGCGGAGTTTTGCCTCGCAGAATTTCAGTGGACTGAAGAAGTTGCGCATGATGTTTCGCAGAGCATCCAGTTGTTCCTGTTCGTGTGCCACATCAAGCATGGGAGCATCATATTCGTCGATGAGCACAACCACCTGTTTCCCAGTTTTCTCGTATGCCGTATAGATGAGTTCTGTCAGTCTGTTGTTGGCATCAATCTGCGGTTGGGTGATACCCCATCTTTTCTCTTCCATTTCCAGAATGAAACCGAGGTATCTCTCCAGCTGGTCCTTTTCCATGTGCTTGCCTCCGCTCAGGTCAAAATGCAGCACAGGATATTCTGTCCATTCTTTCTCCAGCTTTTCAATGGCAAGTCCTTTGAACAGGGCTCTCTTTCCCTCAAAATAGTTTTTGAAGGTGGAAACCAATAACGACTTTCCGAAACGGCGTGGTCGGCTCAAGAAGAAATATTTACCATTGGTATGAGCCATGCGGTAAATGTATTCCGTCTTGTCGATATACAGTTTGTCTTCTTCTCGAATTCGTTCGAAAGTCTGTATGCCCAAAGGATATAGTTTTGTTGCCATAATCTTTCTTTTTTTAAATCTTACTGCAAAATTACAATAATTATTTGAAATGGCAAGTTTTCTGGGAGAAAAGTTTTATTTATTCTCCGATATGTTGTCCCACCACATACCCCGTGGTCCAGGCTGCCTGCAGATTGAAGCCGCCGGTGATGGCATCGATGTCGAGCACTTCGCCGGCAAAGAAGAGGTGAGGGCACACCTTGCTCTCCAGGGTATGCAGGTCGATGTTGCTGAGGCTGATGCCGCCGCAGGTAACAAACTCCTCCTTGAAGGCTCCCTTGCCGTTCACCTGATAGAGGTCGTTGGTGAGGGTTTCTATCAGCAGGTTGCATCCCTTCTTTCCCATTTCGCTCCATTTCTTTTCGGGTGCATATCCCATCTTCTGAATCAGGAAGAGCCAGAGGCGGGATGGCAGATTGTAAGGGCGGATGCTAGCCAGCTGCTTCTGCGGGTTGGCGATGATGATGCCCTGGATGTTCTCTTCCACCAGCGAGCGGTTGCTCTCGTGTACCCAGTTTACGGAAATCCTGATTTGATAATTGTTCTCGTGCAGATAGCGGGCTGCATGGGATGAGAGTTTCAGCACGGCAGGACCGCTCATGCCCCAATGGGTGATGAGGAGCGGACCCTCTGCCTTCAGTTTGGTGCCTGGAATGCTGGTATATACAGGTTCTACCACCGTGCCCATCAGGTTCTTGAAAGCCTTGTCGGCGATGTTGAAGGTGAAGAGCGATGGGATAGGCTGCTCTATCGCATGTCCTAAATCTGAGAGATGCTTGAAGCTTTCCATCTTGGGATGACCGCCTGTAGTGATGGCTACCCGATGGAAGGCTATCTGCTTGATCTCGGAAACGGGATGAGAGGCAGAAGATGCTTTCAGAAAAGAGGCAGAAGATGCCCCCGATAGATTTCCTTTTGAAACCTTGAAATCCAGAAGCAGGCGTTCATCTTCCAGTTCGGTGATGGCGGTGAGCTGGTGGTTGCATTGTATCTTCACGCCCAGTCGCTTGGCTGTATTCACCAGACAGTCGATGATGCTGTGCGAATCCTGCGATTGCGGAAACACGCACTGGTCTTCCTGCGTAACCAGTGGCACGCCGTTCTCTTCAAACCAGTTGTAGGCATGCTGGTAGTCGAATCTCTTGAAGAGTCGCTTCATCAGTTTATGTCCGCGAGGGTACGCCTGTTTCAGGTCGGAAATCTCCTCAAAAGAATTGGTAAGATTACATCTTCCTCCTCCCGTGATTTCCACCTTGGCGAGAACCTTCGAATTCTTCTCGAATATAGTAATGTCGGCGTGAGGGAAGTTGCGCTTGGCCTCTATCGCCGCAAAGAATCCTGCGGCACCCCCACCAATAATTGCAATATGTAGTGATTGTGGCATATCGTATTTTTTGATGATTAGGGTGCAAAGGTACTGCTTTTCTTTGATAAAGAAGAAAAGTTCCCCTTTTTCTTTTGCAGATACGATAGATTTTTGTAACTTTGCGCAAATAATAGTTTTTAGAGTAATTCAAAACAAACCTCAAATCCGCAACTAAGCCTTTCAACGTCCTTCTTGCGTGTACACATCCTCTCATTACTGAATATCCATGGTCGGCATGGCGCTTCAGTATTTCCCCTACTTTAAATATCGTAACGTACCTGATTCAGCCACTCTACTTTTTCGGGGTCGAAGTGAGAATAGAATGCCGAGCGGTCAAGGTCGAGCGTTTGGATGCGTGCCATCTCTTCGGGTGAAAGCGTGAAGTCGAACACGGCTTTGTTTTGTTCCATTCGCTCCCGATGCACCGATTTAGGTATGCAGACAATGCCTCGTTGCAACAACCAGCGAAGGGCTACTTGCGGAATGCTACGGCCGTGTGCGTCGGCTATGGCTTGCAGTGTCTCGTTGTGGAAGAAATTGTTGCGTCCCTCCACAAATGCACCCCACGACTGATGCACGACGCCCTTGCGCGCCATGAGTTCATGAAATGCGTTGTGCTGCCAGAAAACGTGAGTTTCTATCTGATTGACCATCGGCACAACCTCAGCGTTGCAGATTAAATCGACTAATCGGTCAGGCGAAAAATTACACACACCAATGGCCCTGATGCGTCCTTCGTGATACAACTCCTCCAGCGCGCGCCAAGCACCATAATAATCGCCCAGCGGTTTGTGAATGAGGTAAAGGTCAAGATAGTCGAGGCCAAGGCGCTGAAGAGAGCGTTCGAAGGCACGCTTAGCTCCTTCGTACGAAGCATCTTGCAACCATAATTTTGTGGTTACAAAGAGTTCTTCGCGAGGCACGCAGCTTCGCTTAATTGCCCTACCTACCTGCACCTCATTGCCATAAGCAGCAGCCGTGTCTATCAGTCGATAGCCGGCTTCTAAGGCCTGCACTACGCAGTCTTCACAAATATCAGCAGGAATCTGATACACACCAAAGCCCAGCATGGGCATTTTTACACCATTGTTTAATGTCGTTGTTTCCATAACTTTTTGATTAAATGAATATTCTGTTTGCTTGCCCAAATTAAAAGAAAGGCAATCGTCATAAATCCAAAACCACATCGCATAGCCTGTCGGCAAATATCTGCCAACTGCGTGAAATGAGCCGATGAGTCCACCATGATGGAGAGCCCTAGGGAACACCCTATTTGATGCGTGGCGTTGACAAGGCCAGATGCAGCACCAGCGTCAGCACCCTCCACGCCTATAATGGCTAAATTGGTGAGCGGACTCATCACAAATCCTTGTCCCACGCCAAGAAGTAACATGGCAGGCGCTATGTCGAGGTAGTAATCGCTCTGCTTCGAAATCTGCATCGTCCAATAAAACCCCAGCAGCATCAGCACCATACCCAGGGTCAATGTCGATTTATTACCAAAGCGACCTACCATGCCGGGAACTAATATGGCAGCTACGAAGGTGAAAAGCGTAAGGGGTAGAAAGGCCCATCCCACCTGCAGCGCCGTAAACGAAAGTACCTCTTGTAAATATTCCGAGATGAAGAAGTAATATCCCATCATGGCACCTGCAAAAAGGATACGCGCTCCGTGGGCTCGGCTTCGCACGCTGTTATACAGATGCAGGGGCATAATGGGCGAAGCGGCACGCTTCTCCACCTGTAAGAATAATGTGAGCAGCAAGAGTGCCAAAGTGCCAAATACCCAAGGGTGCTCCGAGCCATTAATGGCATAAATGAAAGAAAAGATGCCTAATGCTGAGAGCAAAGTGCCTTTCACGTCCAAGCTTGCTACTGATTTCTTGGAAGGGGTCTGTCTGCTAAGTGTGAAATGACTGAGGTACATCATCCACCCGATGAGGGGCAAATAGGAATAAAATCCCCATCGCCACGAATATTTTTCTGTAAGAATTCCTCCCAATATAAGTCCGACACACATGCCTATGCCCGAGATGGAGCTATACCACGAAACGACACGTACGCGCTCGCTTCCTTCAAAATAATCCATAATCAGCGCCAACGAGGTGGGGGCCAGAATGGCAGCGCCAATCCCCTGAACCAGTCGAGATGCAATCAGACTGAAAGCTGAAGCTGATAGACCCGCCCAAAGCGTTCCGCCTCCAAAGAGCAACAGCGAGGCGGTCATCATGAGTCGTCGGCCCAGCACATCGCTCATTCTACCTCCCATCAGCATAAGACTTCCCCAAGCCAACACGTAAATATTTTGCACCCATGATAGGGTAGATAAGTCGAGCTGTAACTCTGCTGCCATTTGGGGCAAACTTGTGATGATAACTGCACCATTCATCGCTGTCACCAAGTAGCTCGACAACACCAAACCTACTATTTTCTTTTGCTTTTTATTCATAACCTTTACCTCTTCTTGATTTCGGTTGCAAAGGTATGGAGATTTTCTTGAAGTGGCCTTACGCATTTATTTGGAAAAAATACGCAATTTACAGAAACAATGTGGAGTCAAATTGCTCCACGACCGAAAATATTCCTCCAAAAGGAGTGAGTTTCTCAGATTTAATTTGTATCTTTGCATAAGATAGGCTGCACCTCTGCAGAGCATTCAAGTAAACTTGTGCTCTGCTTTCGGTTTGCACTATCTTTGCCATGTCATATCAGAGTTTTGCTTGTTTGTTTTTGCAACACTAAGACAAGTGAATTCTTCGACATGGCAAAATCCTGGGCAACTTTTTTGTTGCTCAGATACTTAAAAAGTTTAAGTTATAATAGTGTTGCGGAATTAAGGGTATATTAAGTGCATCAGTATGAACAGAATGAATGATAAGATAAACCAGATAGCAGATTATTGTGAGATGATCGGTACCGCGCCATTACACCCACTCATCCATGTAGTTGATTTCAGCAGGCTCCCACCCATCCGTTTCTCCAATTTGCGCAGAGTGTTTGGTTACTATGCCATCTACTTGAAAGAAGTAAAGTTTACCGATTTACGCTATGGCATGGGCATCTACGAATACCAGCCCGACACGTTGGTGTGTCTGGCTCCCGGCCAAGTAGCAGGATCAGAAGATGACGGGAAGCTTCATCAGGTGAAAGGCCATGCCCTGCTGTTTCATCCCGACCTTTTGAAGGGAACCTATCTGCTTCCTTTGCTAAAAGATTATACGTATTTTGACTACAGTCTGCGGGAAGCCATCCAGCTCGATGCTGCAGAGAAGCAAACTTTTCTGGGGCTGTTGCATAGCATCGAAGAGGAATTGAAAAGAGAAGAAGCGTCAGATACTGCCATTGTGATTGACTATTTAAAGTTGCTATTGGATTATTGCCGCCGATTCTACGAACGTCAGTTTGATGTCAGACAGACCGTAAACAAGGAGTTGCTGGAACGCTTCGACCAACTGCTCAACCACTATTTCGCCTCCAATAAGCCTCTCCTGCAAGGCATTCCCACGGTAGCCTATTGTGCTGGTGAGCTCTGCCTTTCCACAAACTATTTTAGCGATTTGGTCAAGAAAGCCACAGGCCTTTCGCCCCTGAAACACATCCATTTGAAAATGCTTCATTACGCCAAAGAATTGCTGACCAACCGCGAAGTTTCTTTAAGCGATATTGCGGGTATGTTAGGCTTTCAGTATGCCGCCCATTTCAGCACTTGGTTTAAGAAACAAGCAGGATGTACTCCCCTTGAATACAGAAATGCAGTTTGGCAGCAATAATTTGCCAAACTGCATTTTTTTCACTTCTTGATGACTTTATACGCTGCATCGTCCACAGGTTCGAGTCGATTACAGAAGACAATGTGGAGTCAAATTGCCCCACGACCCGAAAATATTCCTCCAAAAGGAGTGAGTTTCTCAGATTTAATTTGTATCTTTGCATAAGATAGGCTGCACCTCTGCAGAGCATTCAAGTAAACTTGTGCTCTGCTTTCGGTTTGCACTATCTTTGCCATGTCATATCAGAGTTTTGCTTGTTTGTTTTTGCAACACTAAGACAAGTGAATTCTTCGACATGGCAAAATCCTGGGCAACTTTTTTGTTGCTCAGATACTTAAAAAGTTTAAGTTATAATAGTGTTGCGGAATTAAGGTTAGAATAATGAAATGGATTATATTTGCTATTATAGCCATTATCCTTTGGGCTATAAAGAGAGCTGTTTTCAATAAAATTGACGAAGATGAACATCGAGCGCTATCAACTCCAGGTAGAGCTGTTTTTATTCGTGAGCATTATCAAGGTGTGATTGATTACATTTTGTCGAATAATGAATACTCAATCATTTTTGAAAGAGTTGATGCAATTAACATTGGAACACCTGATAAAAAAGAATATTTCGCAGTTATTCAATCTTCAAGAGGCTTGCTAATTGCTTTTGTAAAATATAGCAATGTTCAAAAGGAATGGCATTTTACTCGTGGAGAAAGTGAGAAACATATAATTTACGAACTTCAATCATACATCTAAATTCTTATGTGGGGTTTTATTATAACTATTGTTGTCTTGATAATTCTTAAATTCTTGTACGATACATTCAAACAATCTTCGAAAATCACATCAGAAGGAGGTGTGAGAAAAAAATATGCAACTCTCGTTGAGTATTTTCTATCAGCTCACGAAAATAGTAGGATATTCCAAGAAACTAAAACTTTCGTTTCAGTAGGTGTTAGCGGAATGGGGGCTCAAATTTTTTCTATATATCCAACATACGGAAACGTAACCATTACTATGCAAATAAAAAATAACCCTATTATGGGGAATTTGAAAAAGGAATGGACTTTCCCTGAAAATATGGATCAAGAGGATATGATTATCAATATAAACAAGGACATAGAGAAATTTATGTCCGATTTTTCAAAACGCTTTGAATAATGGGCTTTTTCAAGACTTTACTTTCTGCTGGTCCTGCTCTTAACAGATTAGCAAAGACATGTGACGAGTGCCTAAACAGCATTGAGCGCTATAGGCTTACCAATAATTTTGATGAAATTATAAAAGCAGCGTGGTTATACACATATGGAATCCAAAACTCATTAGAAAAATGGAATTTCAATCCCTTCTCTGCTAAAATATTCATTCCCAACCATCAAAACTTAGGCAGAATACCAATCAATCAAGCTGTCTTAATGATACTTGGGTATGTTTCGAAAGAAGCAAAGGACTGGGGAAAAGAAGATCTTATAACGGAAATAATTGAAATGGGTAGCGCATACTTTAAGTATGATTATCTCTGCTCTATGGAGTTAAAGAACAAACTAAAACCTTAAAAATATGAAATATACTTCATCTCAAATCAGACAAATGTCATGGGCAAAATGGAATGAAACTATGGCAAATGAATTAAACTCTGCAGGATTCAGAGCGCGCGGGTTTAACGAAAAAACAAGAAAATGGGAAAACAATAGAGATTTGTATAAAGCAGATTGTTCCGACCCTGAATTATTCATACTTGGTACTGTTGGCGGTGCTAAGGAATTTGAATATTTAAAAAGCATAGGTTTGCTTAATAACGGAAGATGTCCTATGTGTGGTGGTAACATTGATGGGAATCCAGCTCGATTCACTTCAGGATATGACCAAAATGCACATTTCCAAATTTGCCAATCTTGCTGCAATAGAGGCAGGAAAAGGAGTGTAAATCCGGCAAACAATAGCGGTTGTGTTATTGCTTTACTGCTTTTACCTTGGCATCTACTAAAATCATTATTCTAAAAT
>OJAW01000523.1_pt1 | contig 26761 bp, 21 predicted proteins | sample 1589151 | NCBI WGS metagenome assembly OJAW01 (sample SAMN03283290) | human gut metagenome | biome: human-associated habitat; material: feces | host: Homo sapiens | place: Peru | collected 2012
GTTACTTCTTTTTTTCTTCTTGCCATAGTGAGTGTGTTCATCCTTTTCTTGTCCTTTCCTGTTATCTTAACACACTCTGTAAAACAAACAAAGTGCGTAAGTCTTGAAATTGTTTTCTCAACTTACACACTTTATTTTACACCCTCGAAATTTTATGAAATCATATCTAAACCTAAATTATTCACGGAACAGTATCTGAACTGATAACAGTACCATGAATTTAAAAATTGATCCATGGATGCACACCATGTGGGACAGAAAGCAATAATGAAAAATCTTGTGGAAAATTACAATCCTAAAACTGCACCTGCAATTAATGTTCCAAAGGTGGGGCATACAATATCTGGACCTAATGGAATTGTGTCAAGAAGTACTCAGGGAATAGATAGCGCAAGACAATTACTGGAAAGAGATTTATTTGAACTTAAAAGAGTATATCCTGACATACCTAATTTTGCATATCAAGAATTAATAGATATGAATATAAAAATGTATCCAGAAATGAGGAAATAGAGATGAATGAAAATTTTGTGAAGAGTATTTATAAGACATTAATCGAAGACGGAAAAGACATTTATAAGGATTTGTATGAAAATACAAAAGTATCAGAGAGGACTGTAGACTACTGGAAGAATGCATTGGAGTTGTATCATTCGTTTGATGAGAAAGAAAAAGATGTATTTATGGATATCGTGAAACAAACAATGATTGATACAATTTCAAGTGTTTTCGGTGTATTAGATGGATCTAGCACATTATCTGGTGGAGATTTTGAATTTGAAGTTAGGATTAATGGTATTAGTACGGAAGATGAATTACAGGATACATTCCTTGGATTCGTAGAAGAAAATAATAATTAAAATCATCAATGTATCGCGCTTAATAATTTTGTAACATTTCCTTTGATGCCTTCTAAATATCCATGTTACAATGGCAATCACCAGGGGGTATAAGGGAGAAAAAAGATTCCTTTTATAAGACAGATTATAGAACTGCACATAGCAAGACAGAAGAATATGGGACCCATATAAGGAGAATAATTAATGGCAGCATATGTGAAAATGATTAAAATGATTGATGATGAGAAGAGAGTAATATATCAATTTGGTCCTAATGAAAATCAGATGGGCGAAATTGAGTTTGATAAAGAGAAAAAAAGCTTTAGTGTTTTGAAACACGTCAATGATTCAAAAATTTCAAATCAAGCATATGAAAACTGGGCATCTGAACAAATAATAAAAATAATGTTTAGAAATAATGGTCAATTTCCAGATATTACTTCGGTCGAGAAGTGATTTAAATAATTATTAAAAAGTGCCTGACACCGTAAACTCACTAACAAACTGGCAAAGTTTAAGTCTGATATGGGTGACAGATTGAGAATAGCACTGAAAATAGTACAATATATGGGGTATTTTCAAATACACCAATACCAGAATCAATAAAACAATGGCTTACTAAAAAAGGGATAACATTTACAGAATTATTAGATTACTATCACAAAATAATAGTAATAAATTTGTATATATAACTCGAGAGGGAAAGCTAATTACAGCATGGAGTAGAGAAAAAAAGAGATGAAATTTGAAATAGTTAGAGGTAGTAAAATAGGAACTGCAAAGGAAAGATACTTTATAAATGAAAGATCTTTTGATTGCAATCCATCCGTAAATGTGGATATAAATGCAGCTATAGCATACTTGAATTTAGGTGTAGATTCGGAAGATATGTGTGCCAAATGTCTTTGGGGATTTAGTCCTCGAGAAAGTTGGAAAGAAACTAATTTATTTATTCCATCTGCGATAGAAGGTGAATTGAGATTAGTCGGAGAATATGAAGCTGGTTTAACATGGAGAATTGATAGAAATAAAATGTGGGAATCATATTTTGATAGAGAATCCGGGTGGTATTGTATTGGAAATTCAATATTAGCAGATGAAGATACTGCAGTGAAGATTATTGATAATATGATTGCAGTTATAGATAATACAAGCGAATTAAAAGCTGTTTGGATTCAACCCTTGTTTGTTTAGTCAGTGCAAGCAAAATGGTAATGTTTAAAAGACGGTAAGGTATCGGTACTGTTTTCTAATATTTTTAACAACTAAATTTTTACTAAATCTTATTATACATGCTCTTGCGTATTTGTAATTTTAATGTTATGATTTCTGCAAGAGAATATTTCTATTTTCTGATAGAATGTTGACGATTACAAATACATTCTAATCTAATTTCTTACATCAATTCTTAGATCTTATGCTTTTAAATTCATTAAAACTTTATAAAGCAGGAGATTTATGAAAAGGATGAGAAAGGATTGTTACCAGTTTCAAACTTGGTTTCGAATCATATATCAGACTTTGGATTGTGAAACAGAACGTGCTATATAAATTCTCCTGCAAAAAGGAGGATGCTATATGGCAAAAAAGAAGGTAACAACGTACACGTGGGATATGTTTTTCAAGAGATTACAGGAAAACATCTTCCGTCCGAAAAGGCAGACCAAGGATATTTTATTCCGTCTGGTATTTGGCGATGACAGGCAGGCGCTTTTGCAGCTTTACAATGCCCTGCATGGGACAGCGTATACCGATCCACATGAGCTGCAGATTGTGACACTGGACAATGCAATTTATATTTCAAGGAAAAATGATCTTGCATTCCTGCTTGCAGGCTCAATCAACATGTATGAGCATCAGTCTACATTAAATCCTAATATGCCGGTGCGTTTTTTAATCTATCTGGCACAGGAGTACCAGTTACTTGTGGAGAGTACTGATAGGAGTCTATATGGAAGTGAACTGATACCACTTCCTACGCCACAGTGTGTTGTGTTTTATAATGGGACAGCGGATACACCGGATGAATATGAATTGCGACTATCTTCAGCATTCAGCAATCAGGATGTGGAGCCTGCTGTTGAAGTTGTTGTAAATGTCATCAATATCAACTATGGACACAACGAACACCTGATGCAGGGATGTGGACTGTTATCACAATATGCACAGTTTGTTGCAGTTACAAGGGAATATGCGAATAAATATGATAACCGTGAAGAGGCAATGAATGCTGCGATAGAGTACTGTATTGAGCATGGAATATTGGAGGATATCTTGAGAAAACATAGGAGCCAGGTGCTGGGATCGCTGCTGGAAGAGTTTGATGAAAAGAAATATGCGAGGACACTGCGGGAAGAAGGCTACGAGGCTGGCAGGACTGATGGACTTTCCGAGGGAGAGAGTAAAGGCAGTTTTAGTATGCTTGCAGAATTAGTAAACGACGGAACAATCACAATTCAGAAAGCTGCTGAAAAAGCAGGCATGGATGAAGCTGCATTTAAGAAAAAAATGAATGAACAATAAAAAGTACCATAGCAGATCTGATAGGATGAATGTTGCAGAACCTCATGTATACCATGCAACTTAGCGAAGCCGAAGCCAGAGAAAAACTGGGAATACAAAAGATCATATGATGATTGGGAGAAAAATGGAAAGCTTCGATTGAGCCCCACTGTAGTATCAAATCCATCAAAAATATGTTATAATAAAAAATATGATGAATATAACTCATTTGAGACATATGAAAAAATAGTACCGGGGGATAAGAATGAAAGTAGTTATTTTAGCAGGCGGCGCGGGTACGCGAATCAGTGAAGAGACATCTATCCGTCCCAAACCAATGATAGAAATAGGTGAAAAACCGATATTATGGCATATCATGAAATTGTATTCTTATTATGGATACAACGACTTTATTATCTGCTGCGGATACAAACAGCATATGATAAAGGAATGGTTTGCCGATTATTATCTGAAAAATTGTGATGTTACCTTTGATTTTGCACACGGCAATGAAATGACTATACATAAGACATACAATGAGCCATGGAGAGTGACCGTTGTGGATACCGGACTGAATACCATGACCGGCGGCCGTATTAAAAGAGTACAGAAATATATTGGCGATGAGCCGTTTATGATGACCTATGGCGACGGATTGTGTGATGTCAATATCGAGGAGCTTGTAAAATTCCACAAATCACATGGAAAAATTGCCACACTGACGTCGGTTATACAGGAACAGCAGAAGGGAATTCTGGATATCGGAGAGCTGGGGGCTGTACGTTCATTTCGTGAAAAACAGATTACAGACGGAAGTCCGATCAATGCCGGATTTATGGTGTTGCAGCCGGAGATATTTGAGTATTTAAAGGATGACACTACGATCTTTGAAACAGAACCATTAGAGATGCTTGCTGAAAAAAATCAGCTGATGAGTTATCAGCACAGGGGATTTTGGCATTGTATGGATTCCCTGCGGGAAAAAAATGAGCTGGAAGCGATGTGGAGTAGTAAAAAGGCACCGTGGAAGGTATGGGATTAACATAGAGAATTGGACGACCGAAGATATGAGAGTTGTAATAAGCGGAGCAACCGGAGCAATCGGACATGCCCTGATTGCAGAATGTATCAGACAGAATATGGAAATAGCCGCTATTTGTCACCGCGGTTCCGCAAAGGCTGACAGGCTTGCAGATGAAGTGAGCAAAATGCTGTATGTTGATCTGGCGGATGAAAATCCGGAACATATCAGTTGGATAGATGAGTGCGAGAAAACAACATTTAAGGATGTTGAAAGTTATGTAAACCGAAAACTGCATATATATTTTATGAATCTGGATGAATATGCTGCATTTACAGAATCAGCATGTCCAAGTGGATGCGAAAAACTGCTGGACGATGTCAGAAAAGGTGCCGGCTATGATTTGTTTTTCCACCTTGCATGGAATGGAACAACAGGCAACTCACGTAATGATGAAAGTCTTCAGCAGGACAATTTAAGATATGCACTGGATGCTGTAGAGCTTGCGCATAAATTATTATGCCATACCTTTATTGGAGCAGGCTCACAGGCTGAATATGGAAGGGTAGAAGGAAGGCTGCGTGCAGATACACCTGCATATCCGGAAAATGAATATGGCCGAGCCAAGCTTGAAGCCGGAATACAGACCAGAGAACGATGCAAAGAACTTTCCATCAAACATATATGGCCCCGAATTTTAAGTGTTTATGGTCCTTATGATACGGCTACCAGCATGATCATGGGTGCCATAGCAGCATTGAAAAGGGGAGAAACCCCGCAGTTTACCAAGGGAGAACAGCAATGGGATTATCTTTATAGTGCAGATGCTGCCAAAGCAATGCTTGCAGCTGCATTACATGGTAGAGATGGCAGTATTTATCCGATTGGAAGTGGAGAGGTGCATCCCTTAGCTGAATATATTGAAATCCTGAGGCAGCAGGTTGATCCTGAGGGCACAGTATCCTTGGGGGCTATACCATATGCTACAAAGCAGGTGATGTATCTATGTGCCGATATTTCACAATTAAGTGAGGATGCCGGTTTTAAGCCTGAGACAAAGTTTACACAAGGTATCCAGCAGATTCTGAAAGTGCAAAAATTAGAATAGATAATAGAAGGTATATTCATAAATTGATATTACCTTTTTTAACATAGATTGTTATTAAATTCGGATCTACGTGATTTGAAAATAGTATTATGTAAAAAGCTCTCTGTCAGATAATGGCAGAGAGTTTTTGGTTAATTATTATTCCAGTGAATTTATCTTAGTAGTTTTTTTCTTGGGTGTACCGTCTGAATTAAAGATATTAAACAGAGTATGCATACTATTCCAACTGATATAAACATTCCCCATATAGCATCACTGTTATCATATACCATTTTTAACTGGTGTTTACCTGCTGGTGTTTTGATAAACAGATAGGTATTCATCAAATCTTCTGGCTCTACAAGTTGATCATCAATATATATTTTCCATGCGGTTGTATAGGGAAGACTAAACATTGTGTAACCGGCGTTGTCATAGTCAAGATCAGCCGTTATGATATTGTCTGTTCTTTTTACATTTTCCAGCTGATTGGACTTGGCTGTTTGAATAAATGTCTTGTAATGTTCTTGATTAAATGTATAGCAGGTAAAAGTATAATCCTCACTGAAGGTTTTATTGGGATAAGGAATCTTGAAGGTAACTGATTCATTGGCTTTGCCCTCTCCCAAGTAAACAAATTCATTAGCATATAAATAAATAGGACCATTGCTATTCGGGGTAACCGTAATCTCACAATATAGATTATGGCTTGTGAATACCGGATCAGCAGAATTTTCCTGACCATATATGATCTCTCTAGCCTGTTCCGGTGTGAGTTTGTTCCCATTAGAGTCCACAAAAAGAATCTGATTGCCTGTTGTTTTATCAGACGAAGCTTCATCTAATATGATAGGAGATCCATATATTGCCTGGTCGTTACCAGTAATTAAATCGACTATATAATCTTGAAAAGTAGCAGCGTTGTCCAGAGCCTCCTCCGGTATATATTCAATATCTGATGGTACATATATTCCAAGAGACAGTGCATCTGGATTGGTATATATGAAATAGCCATTGATAGTATCAAAATAGCTATAATTGTATAAATCTCCCAAAGATGCAGTGGAATAACAAGGAACTTCAATGTAATTGCAGGCTGATAATGCCATCGCCAGTGGCGTGGAGTTGTGGTGTGCCATAATAAAGTTATGACCATAATACAAACCATAATAATAATTCATAAACTGTAAATTATTAGATAAAAAGGAATTAAAGTAAGTGCCGGTTGGAGCATTTACGATAAAACCGTTATTGGATCCATAGGAAGCCGGAAGAGAAAAACGTTCTGCTTTCTTGGAGGCTGTATCTAATAAATTTGAATGATATTCAGCCTGATCTTCATAATCGCCATAAATGCTGATGTTATCAAGAGAAATGGAAGTACAATCATAAAATACATTCAAAGTCATTTCTAAGGCAAATAAGATAACAATTAGGGCGGATAAATATTTTTTCAAATTTTTAAACTGTGAAAATATCAGATAGATCACATAATAAAGCACAATTAAGATGATGGTTGAAATAAAAGCCAATAAAGTGTTACCATCACCAAGGAACTGGCAGGCGCACATAAACAGGATTGCAATGCCGGTTGAAATTGTAATTTGTTTTATAGAAATATACTCCAACTGATTGAGTATTTCGAAAGCAATTAAAGCTGCTATAAAAGCAAATAAAAATACATGTCTGTTGGGGACGCCTACCTGATAGTGGAAACCGTTCCACATATAGGTAGAAACCTGTTCGTTAAAACTGATAAATAAAATGATTGTAGGAATCAAATATCTAAGCTTTTGCCGGAAACTGATTTTTTTGCACAATATAAATAAAGCAAAAAGCAATAAGAAAAATACACCCATATATAAATTGATATGCCCGTTGTCACTTGTGATTGTTTTGCATGGCGTGAACAGCATAAACTGCTTCCACTGATTAAAGTAAGAGGTAAAGAAACCAAAAGTTGGAGCAATACTATCAGATTCAGCATATCCCGTTCCCTCACGTGATGAAAACAGACCGGCAAAAAGACCGACAAGATTATTATAATTACATAACGCACCGAGAAGAGAAAATACAGCAAAACGTAATCCTTTTATGATGAAATCCTTGATACTGTCAAATTTGCATGTAAAGAAATGTATCACAAGAAAGATACAAATATAAAAGGCAATATTAAAGTTGGTCAATATACAGAAGAAGAGCAGGAGAGAATAAGCAAGCCATTTTTTCTCGTATATCATACGTTCTTGCAACCATACTAGAATCGGGAAAAGAGCAAATAATAAATACCACCAGAATATATAGCTGTGCATAGCTATCATATAAGTGTTCAGGCTGTAAATCAGTGCAGGGATCAAAAGCTTCCAGTCCGACTTGTCAGCCTTAACGCCATTTTTTCTGTGTGTCAGATAATAGCATACAGAAAATCCGGAAAATCCAAGTAAAAGAGCATCTGTAATCATAAATACAGATGGAAGTGCGGATGCTGAAAATAAAAGCAACGGAAGGTAATATATAATATACAAACCGGGGAAAATACCATTGGCATAGCCACCAAGCATGCTTAGTGTCGTATTGCCATCCTTTAGATTATAATAGGTATTCAAATTTGCGGCTAAAACAGAGGAAATACCATCAGAATCTAAAAATGAGCCTGTACCAAAGGGTGCGGAACTGTAATAGATCATAGCAGCAATGAATACAGCTGTAGGAAGTATAAATGCAGTCAGATATACTTTATTGGTAATAATCCAGCAATGTGTATTTTCTAATAATTTCAAGTTGCAGCATTTATTCTTAAAAGCATTGAGGGCGTTGATCAATTTGGCTTTTCCCTTATCAATGGTAAAGCATAGCAACAAAATAATTCCAATAGCTGAAATTATCAGATATATAAGATAGATATAAGAATTTGAAGTCTTGTGCATAGCCGGATCGGCATCTGTAAACAAGGCTGCCGATACTTTTGAAAGGGCATCTTCATTGATTGTGTATGCAGTCATGCGGAAACGGAAAGATAGATTTCTACTTGCTGTAAATTGCAATAATCCTTCAAATGAGGAATTATCTCCCATATCTTCAACCATATAATCATAAAAACTACATATAATGATATAGTGTTTTTTATCAGGATTGTTATAGTGATAGGAAACCGTGATTTGTCCATCGTCCAAAGTCTGGGGCATTTGCTCTATGCAATAGGTATTATTTCCTTCAGTGACAACCTTAAAATCATCCGTTGAATCAAAAGTAAAATCAACAGGGGATTCCCCAAATACGTCTTCATCAACACCCAGAATATGTGCACGGAGATTAAATGCCTCAAGATCATTAAAATCTCCGGTAATTCCGTATTTTTCTTTTATTTCATTAGTTATTTCTACGTGTTCTCCGATTAAAGACAGAGTATCTGCCATGTCAGATGCATAGTATTTTTCATAAAACTCATCATAGGCCGAAACATAAGGATCGGAAGTCTGGTCTTCGGAGTGTGTAGCTTGCGGAATCTGATAACTAAATACTGATTGATAGCTGTCTCTTGTATCCAGAGAGGATGGCAGGATGTTTTGATTCAGCATGATAGAGCTTCCAATTAAAAACTCAGCAATGATAAAGAATGGTAATAATTTTTGCGTGGATGATCTATCTGAAAAATAGGGAGCGATTAACCCTAAAATATACATTATCAGGAAAATTATAATAAATTCTACAGTAATCGTCATAAAATTATGAGAAGCCCCGAATAAAGAGAAAATAATCACGACAATACTAAAAGAAAGCCCTGCTATCATCCGACGGCGGGAAAGATCTCTGAGTGAATTGAGCGAAATTGCCGAAAGTCTTAAACAATAAAAAGTAAAGAAGATAGAATAATAAATGGAAGATGCCTGTGTTTCAAGACATAACTCAATAAGATGCATGAGAGGCGTTAACTGTAATGTACCTATGGTCAATATGATAAATATAAAATTTTTAAGTCTGTTTTTTCTGCCAATCCTTGAATTGAAAAAATATAAAATTAACAACATAAAAAAGAAAAGCCCAAAATACAGGTCAAGTCCACGACCGTAGGAAAAATATTCAGAGGGGGCAGAACCGGGGAGAAAACGTGAAAGAAATACAGCCGGACCATAATTTACGGAAAATCCGGGATAGGTATTATTTTTGCAATCAGAAATAAAGGTGGTTAATTGAGGAATACAGATTGCAAAAGACATTAAAAATGAAAATGCATAACAAAGTATCAGATGAAGAAGATCTACAACCCTCTTTGGGAAATCTGAATTAGAAAAAATGACAAAAAAGATGCCTAAGTATATAAACAATATACAGGAATCCGGTGCACTAATGCAAAGAGATGCGGCACATGCCATGGAGAAGTATACATAGCCTTTGTTGCTAAATGTTTGTTCGAAAAAAATAAAAATGATTGGCACAATAGCGTAAAAAAGCATTGTATTCGGATATGTGTTGCTCAATACAGCATAAGAAGATAATCCGTATGCAACAGCTAACACAATCAGAAAAGTCTGGGTAATATTTTTGAAATACCCGGATGCTTTAAGATAAATATAAAATGTAAGACTTGCGACAGAACAATAGATAATACTTTTGGGGAGCTGATGAATGTACATATCTGTCGGGAGCATATTTGAATAAAATAAATTGATAAAAAAAAGGATAACAAAAGATATTATGGGGGCGTAAATATAAGAAATTGCCTTTCCGGGTTCAAAATTCTTGATCTTAATATATTGTTTCATAATGAAAACCTCACAAAATAGTACTTTTACAGACTATTATATCAACACATGATGTTTGCTACAATCAAAAAATGTGGTATAATTTTCATGTATTTTATAGTTCAGATGAGACAGGAAAAACACATGAAAAAAATCAGCATTTTAATACCATGCTACAATGAAGAAGAAAATGTAGGCCCAATGAGTGAAGCCATCAGCAATTTATTTGCGGATGAACTATCAGCCTATGAATATGAACTGGTTTTTATAGATAATGATTCAATAGATAATACCCGGGCGCTGCTTAGAGAAATATGCAGGAAGAATCACAACATCAAGGCTATTTTCAATGCCAAAAATTTCGGACAGTTCAATTCTCCTTATTATGGCATGCTACAGACAACCGGAGACTGTACGATCAGTATGGTATGTGATTTTCAGGATCCGGTAGAATTAATACCACAATATATAAGAGAATGGGAAAACGGATACAAGATAGTCATAGGCATTAAATCAAAAAGCAAAGAAAATAAATTTGTATATGCCATGCGCAGCTTGTATTATAAGGCAATCAAAAAGTTTTCCAACATAGAGCAGATTGAACAATTTACCGGCTCTGGTTTATATGACAGGGATTTTATCAACGTACTTCGGGAGCTAAAGGATCCCACTCCGTTTTTGAGAGGAATTGTGGCAGAGCTGGGATTTAAAAGAAAAGAGATCCGGTATGAGCAGCCAAGGCGCAGAGCCGGAAAGAGTAAAAATAATTTTTTGAGTCTTTATGATGCAGCCATGCTCAGTATTACATCTTATACCAAGGCCGGTTTGCGGTTGTGTACTTTTGCCGGAATCTTTTGCGGAATATTTAGTCTGATCGCAGGCAGTGTTTATCTGGCATTGAAGCTGATGTATTGGGATCGTTTTACGGCAGGTATGGCACCGCTTTTAATTGGAATGTTTTTTCTGGGAGCTTTACAATTGTTTTTTATCGGATTTTTGGGAGAATATATCAGCAGTATCAATCAGAGAGTGATGAACAGACCACTGGTAATTGAAGAAGAACGGATTAACTTTTAGTCATGAAAATTGGAGTTGTTATAGTTACATATAATCGAATAGAAGAACTAAAGAAATCCCTGATGTGTTATGAGAATCAGACCAAGAAGCCGGAATACATTATTGTGACTGATAACTGCAGCACGGATGGGACCAGAGAGTTTCTTGAAGGCTGGAAATCGGAACAGGGAGTATGTGAAAGGTATGTCATTTCACTGGGTGAGAATCTTGGTGGTGCCGGAGGTTTTTATTATGGCATGCAGATGGCACAGGAGATGGAAAGTGCTGACTGGGTCTGGGTGGCTGATGATGATGCATTTCCGGAGCAGAATGCTTTGGAAATGGCAGAAAGCTTCTCAGATAATCATCCTGAAGAAATGCAGATGGCAGCAGCACTCTGCGGAATGTGTGAATATGAAGGCAGGATTGCTTCTGTACAGCGCAACCGTTTTGTAAAGACAATCTTGGGAACACAGGATATGCCGGTGCCTAAAAGTGAATTTTCTAAAGAGTATTTTTATATTGATTTATATTCATTTGTTGGTACGATTATCCGAAGAGAGGTTATTAAAAAGGCCGGTCTTCCCAGAAAGGATTTTTTTATCTATCAGGATGATTTTGAACATTCTGTAAGAGTGGGAAAATATGGAAGGATTATCTGTGTGCCGGCTATTTTAATTCATCATAAGGATAATTATCTCTATGGTGATGGTGTTACCTGGAGGGATTATTATGCTACGAGAAATGTTGTAGTGATGTATCGGGAGCATTTGGATAGAAAATCCGCATGGCTAAGAGGATTTCGCAGAATATTGGTTGCTTATTCATCCTTTGACAGGAAGAAGATAAAGGTAATTAAAGAGGCTGTTAAAGATGGAAAATTGGGAAGAACGGGAATACATCCGGTATATAGACCGGGATGGAAAGCGTAAAGGAAAATAGAAACTTGTAACATTAAAACGACATGAAATACAGATAATGGATTTATGAGCATAATAGATAAATTAAGCTATCAATTATTAAAGAGAAATGAATACATTGGTGATTTTAATGAAGAGTACCAGATCGGAGAAAAAACTATCGGATTAAAAAAGAAACTGTCTGGTGCCGCTTATATGATGACACATTTATATTGGCCAAGATACAGATCTGAAATCTTTGAACCTCACGTCATAAAAGCCTATGATATTGAGAAAATGAAAAAAAAGATTGATAAAGTGGATGTTGTGTCATTTGATATTTTTGATACCCTTTTGCTGCGACCGGTATACAAGCCGAGGGATATGTTTTATTTTGTGGAAAATGAAAATCATGTGGTAGATTTCCGCAGAAAGAGAGTACGTGCTGAAGAGTGGGCCAGAGAACATACAGATAAAAAAAATGGTGAAATTAATATTTTTGATATTTATCAGCATTTAGAAGAATGGTGTGGCATTGACGCAGAAAAATCTGCGTTAAAAGAAATTGAAATTGAGAAGGAATATTGTTTTGCACATCCTTTTGTAAAAAAATTGTATAATTATGCAATTGAACAAAAAAAGACTGTGATTGCCACATCAGATATGTATATTCCAAAGGAATATATGAATGAAATTTTGTCTGAGAAGGGTTATACATGTTTTTATGATATTTTTGTATCATGTGACTATCAGGAGAACAAAAGCAGGGGAAGCTTATATCAAATTATTCAAAATATATTTTTGAATAAAAAAATACTTCACATTGGAGATAATCGATATTCGGATATTGTTATGGCTCAAAAAAATGAGCTTTCAACAATATGGATTCAAAATGTTAATCGTACAGGCAAAAGATTCCGACAATTTCAAAGTCAGTCCTTAATGAGTTCAGTATATGCCGGGCTGGTTGATGCTTATCTGTACAGTGGAGTAAATAAACAGGCTGAGAAATGTAAAAATCCCTTTTATCTGTATGGCTTTTTGTGTGGAGGACCATTAACATATGGTCTTTGTCAGTGGATAGATGATCTTCAAAATAAAAAGAATGCCGATAAAGTCCTCTTCTTGGCCAGAGATGGATACATAGTCTCTGAGGTTTATAAAAAGTATTTCAACAATGTGAATTCGATTTATGCATATGCATCGAGACAGGCCTTGCTTCTGGTTTTATGTGTGACAGATTATGAAATGTATCTTCAGGAGGCTTTTTATAAGCGCATTGTATATTCTAAAATGAAACCGGTCAAGGCTCTTAAGGATATAGGGATATACTCCTGTTTTGATGTTGATCTTCAAAATGAGATTCAGCAGAAACTGGGATTGGATGAGATTACCTGGACTAAATTTAAAGAATGGATGCTTGAAAAAAAATCTCTGGTTCAATCGGCTTATCAAATCCAATTACAGGCTGCCACAAAGTATTTCAAAGAATTGATAGGTGATAGTAAAAATATCATTATATTTGATCTTGGATGGAGAGGCACTTCCATTCTTTATTTAAAAAAATATCTGGAGTCTCAGGTGCAAGATGTAAATATAACAGGAGCTATGCTGGGTATACAGGAGATGCCTATGACCGAATTGCATGCGCTTCATCATTCGATAGAAGGATATATGTTTTCACAAACAAGACCAAGCTTATTTTCCAGAATTAACGGACAGAAAATTATGTTTCTAAAGGAACGTTTTGCTTTGGAGTTTATGTATACATCTTTGGAAAATTCACTGTTGGAATATTATATAGAAGATGATACATGTAAATTCAGGTTTGAAGAAAAGGATTCAGGCACAAACGATGAAATGATTAAAAATATGCATAATGGTATACGGGATTATATTGATTGGTATGTAAAGCTTTTGCCAGTGAAGCTTGAAAATATAAGGGATTACAGGACGGCATGCCTGCCGATGTGGCAGATGTTGAAAAACTACAAGATATTAAAACTTTTTAGAAAATATAGTGAGAGAAAGACGACTCTGCATGGATTTGAAGACGAGGAAACGTAAGTTATGATGTTTTCTATTATAACAGTTGTACTAAATGAAAAAGAAGCCCTAAAGAATACAATTCAGTCAGTAAAGGAACAGAAATATCAAGACTATGAGTATATTGTTGTAGATGGTAAATCTACAGATGGGACGTTGGAAATAATACGTGGTTATAAACAGAGAATGCCTCAGCTGATATATATATCTGAAAAAGATGATGGAATCTATGATGCAATGAATAAGGGAATTGGGCTTGCAAAAGGAGAATATGTTCTTTTTTTGGGCGCAGGAGATGTGTTTTATAATACCAATGTACTACAACAAGTAGCACACTACAAAGGACATGACATTATATATGGGTATGGTTTTTTTTCCAGTGGAATACAGGTAGGAGAGAAGATTGGCTGCAAGCTTAGTAAGATTGGCATTCTATTAGATCACTGCGTGGCACATCAGGCAACATATACCAAATTGGAATTGTTGAAAAAATATCCATTTAATGAAAAATACAAGGCATATGCAGATCAGGATTTTCTGATTCATATGTACAAAATTAAAAAAAATTTTTATTATATAAATCAGCCATTATGCTATTATGATGGAACAGGATTCAGCAGTCGAGAAGAAACTCGTATTAAGTATCTGGATGACCATTTGAAAATAATGAAACAATATTATCCGTGTTTGTTTTATTTTAGACTGTTAATTAGGAAAATAAAAAAAGTTGTGGGGATAATAAAGTGAGATATGTATATTGTACTTTATTTGATATAAATTACACAGTTAAGGGAATTGCAATGTTATTGTCTTTGCGAGAATGCTCACCGGAAGCTCGAATTTATGTCTTAGCATTAGATGATAAAACTGCTGAATGCATAGGAAAATATGATATTTCAGGTATTTGTCTGATAAAATATGAAGATTTTATTCATCATTTGAAAATTCGGAATAATATGACCCATACTGAGTTCTGCTGGTCTTGTTCTGCAAATTTACTTCAGTATGTTTTTGATTATTATCAAGAAGAGTATTGTACATATATAGATGCAGATATGATTTTTTATTCCAATCCATCCTGTTTGATTGATGAAATGATTAAAAAAAATAAGAGTGTTCAAATTATAGAACATCGGTTTACGATGGATCAATATGGAAAAGACTGTATGAAGAAGTTTGGGAGATTTTGTGTTGAATTTAATACATTTCATAATGACGAAGAAGGAATGAAAGTTTTAAAAGATTGGATAAATCAAGTGGATTATTGTTGTTCAGAAACTGCAATGAACAATGTTTTTGGAGATCAGAAATATCTTGATAAGTGGATCGAAAAATTTGAATGTGTTTCCATATGCGAGAATGAGCTTGCGGGAATAGCACCATGGAATATAGACCAATATCGTCTGGTTAAGATGGAACAAAACATTCCAGTTATAAAGAGAAAGAAATCTGGAACAATGGGAAAAATTATTTTCTATCATTTTCATGGAATAGAAGAAGTTGAAGATGGAAAAGTCAATATAGCCGTTTACAGAATTCATTGGAAGGTTGACAGGAAGTTGGTTGAATGGGTATATAAAACATATATTGAAAGATTAAAAATAATTCAGATTACACTTGAAAAACAACTAAAAGGGGAGTTACGTTTGTTTAAAAAAGGATCAGAGAAAGGCAAGGATGTTTTTAAAACTCAGATTTTAAAAAGAATGTCCGGTTTGTATTGGAAGAATATATTCTGGAATATAGAAATGCGATTTAAATCATTAAAAGCTAAGGATAAAGACATATTTAGAGTTTGATTATTTTAATTTGTGAGGATAAAGATGAATTTTGATAATATATTAAAAATGATGTGTGTAAAGTTAAATATTAAGCAAAAAAAGTTGGCAAATAACATTAACTTAAAAGAAATTTCAAGAGGGAAAAGAGCTTTTTTAATTGCTACGGGCCCGAGTATAAAAAAGCAAGATTTGTCATTGCTTAAAAATGAAGATTGCTTTTCAATTAGTAATTTTTTTTTACATGATAAAATTGATATTATTTGTCCTAAAATTCATTTTATAGCTCCTTATCATAAACCTCTTGATTATGATAATATTGTGTCTGTGTGGAAAATGGCTAACAAGATGTTACCAAAAGATACAATTATTGGTCTTAGTATTGCTAGTAAAGATATGATTGAAATGAATCATATCTTTGATGGGCGAAAAATTTATTATTTTGATTATGAACCACTTAAAAGGATAAATATTGATTTAGAAAAGGCTATTTTATCACCTCAATCGGGACCTATTATGGCATTGCCAATACTTTTCTATATGGGATATACAGAAATATATTTAATTGGGTGTGATGGAAATATGTTAAAAGATTATGGTAAGACAATTGAAAATTTTTACGAAAAAGATCCGAGAAAAAATGCGTCAGATGATTGGCATGATGGAAATATTATATCTGAATTGGAATGCAATCTTAATTTGATGAAGCAATATAAAGCATATTATGATTATGGGAAAAAAAACGGTGTGAACTTATATAACCTTTCTCCGGATTCTTGGATTGATATTATTCCCTTAAGAAAATTTGAGGATGTTTTGGGAGAATAAATTTGTAATGAATTTAAAAAAAATTTTTAGTAATACAATATGGATGATAGCAGAAAAATTAATTGTTTTACTCGCAAATTTTTTGGTTTTTTGCATTATTGCCAATTATTATGGTAGTGAAAAATATGGAAGTTTTCAATATGCATTTTCTCTTGCAACTTTAGTTTGCGTATTTATGCAATTTATTGATGATGTGGTGGCGAAAAAGAAGATTGGTTACTATAGTGCGCGAGTTGTTGTGATGAGTTGTATTGCGGTTAAGCTTGCATTGGCATTTTTTACTTTTTTGATTGGACTTTTGATATCTTTTTATATAGATGATCAGAGGTTGAAATATTTGTTTTTTGTTTTAATAGCTCAAAATTGTATATATGAAATTTCGTTTGGAATAAGAGTGAGGTTTGATAATGATTTAAAATCGAAAGTAATTGTTTTATGTGCTAATGTAACTACTGTTATAAGTTGTGTATGTCAATTTTTTATTGTAAAAGCTAAACTGGATATTTCTTATATTGCAATCACTTATCTTGTGATGGCATGTATAAATTTATTCCTCTTAGTATTTAGTTATACAAAACAATATGAAAAGCTAGATTTTAAAGATGCAAGTTTGAAAATAGGAAGAGAACTACTTATTGGGAGTTTGGGAATTTCTGTTTCAACGCTAGCATCAACATTATATTCAGTATCAGATTCCATAATGTTGGAAAATATGTTAGGAAGCAGTTTGGTTGGCGTATACTCATCAGCTGTAAAGTTTAATTCTGTGGTTCAAATAGCCATGGTTCCAATTGCAACGTCATTGTTTCCACAGATGAGAGATTTATATATGACTTCCTATGAAGAATATGAAAAAAAATATATTGAATATACAACAATTGTTACATGGATCTCGATTATAGGAGTAATTGTTGCAAATGTTTTAATAGGTCCGTTTATCAATGTTTTTTTTAATGAGGAGTATGGTAGATCAATAGGAGCATTTAGAATATTATCTGTGGGAAGTGTTTTTATGTATAATGCTTTTTTTAGATCATCACATTATGTTTTGCAAGGAAAAACATTTGTGTTAATGTGGATAACAATTTTAGGAAGTATTATAAATCTTTTTCTGAATTATTATTTAATATCATTTTATAATATTAATGGGGCGGCAATTGCTACTGCACTTACTCAATTTTTTACGTTATTTGTTTTAAATTTCGTTTTTAAAAACGAAAAAATTGTGTATAAAGCTCAAAGAAATGGATTTGATTTAATTAGATTTATAAAGTTAATGAGAGTTATGTTTTGAATGGAGACAAGAAGATATGTATTTGGTGAGAAAGGTAAAAAAATGTTTTTGTGGTTTGAACCCAAGTTTATACGGTGATTATTGTGATTATGATGAAGCTGAAAAGAGAAGTGGAACATATGATGATGAGGCTATTGTTCATAAAGTCCTTGAAGCTACACAGTTGGTTATAAGTGGTATAAAAGCCTATGAAAGAGACGGTGTTTGTTTTGAGCACTTAGAGATTAATTATAATTTGCTTTATTACTTTGAAAAGATATATATACAAGACGGAGAATTGAATGTATGCGATTTTGGAGGAGCATTGGGAAGTACATATTGGCAACATAAAAAAAGCTTTTTTGATGAAATTCAAGTGTCATGGAATATTGTCGAACAGGGCAAGTTTGTTGATTGTGGAAAGAAATATATTAAAGATGAACATTTAAAATTCTACTTTAATGTAAATGAAATTAACACGAATATTAATTGTGTACTGTTTTCCAGTGTGCTCCAGTATTTTGAAAATTTCAATTTTATTAAAATAATAATTAACTATTTGCACCCAGAGTATATTATTTTTGAAAGAACACCAGTAAGTATACGAAAGCGTATTTTAATTGAAGATGTTTCAGAGCCTATCTATAATTCAAAGCGCCCTTATGTTTGTAATAAAGAAGAAGAGCTTGTTGGATTTATTCAAGATAATGGATATGATTTGATTGATAGTTGGGATAGTTTAGTTGATCCAAAAATAAGATTGGGAAAGCAATTGATTGAATTAAAATCCTTTGTTTTCAAAAAAATGTGATTTTACAATGTTGACGAGCTATTTGCTCTATTGATTTGTTTCGAGGAAAATACTGAGAGAGCATGAGTTATTTTCATAGACGGATAGGTAGTGTCTACTTATTGAGCCAGAACATTTGGTTTTATTGACTTATGCCTCTATTTTCTACTATAAATAATTGCAAGGATTTTGATGATGACAAAAAGATCGGATGAGGATTTCACTTATCCTTCAGAAACAACCTGTGATAAAGCCATAATAAGAAGAGTGAAAGAAAGCAAAGTACGCGTTTTGAACAGTTCGACGATGCAGGAAGCGACTGGTATTGCAGAACAAATAAGAGTACAACAGGCATCGCTTATTCAAGCATCGCAATCATTGCAGAATGCTATGCAACCATATCATAATTTGATGGAACAAAATAGCTTGAATCTTGCCGCTACAACAGCATCTTTATCCTCTGTGGCACAATCGTTGGTTTCGGATGATGCCATGAGCTTTATGACAGAGACATTGAATGCTGTAGCTACAGTTATGCAGCCATGGCGAGATATAAATTCATTTAGCTCAGATGTTCTTGCTGTACTTGAGTCAGCAACGATAACACCTGAGTTGCGAAAACTTCGGACACAGCTTGAAGGCAATGTTCAAGCAATGGGTAGTGGATTGTCTGCTATTTCTGATTATATAGGTGGATTGACATCACAATGGAATAACGCACTTACTTTAAATGATGTATTGCAACGGAGTATTGCGGCACAGAATTTTGCTGTAGTAAGGGTGCTGCCCGATTATGACGATTTGGAATTGCCGCGAGGCAGTAAGAAAGTATTAAAGTCTTTGACCAAAACGACTGCCAAAAAGCTGATGCAGTCTGACAAAATTCAATTTGATCCGAAGGAAAAGGACTTTTACCATAAAGATTCTCCAGATATTAAGTTATCAGCTGACCAGATTACTGTGGTAGAAAGTTCTTTGGAACTGTTTGAAGAATTTTCACTTGATGGTTTACTTTCTTTCGAAAGTAAACTGGAACAGAATTATGCATTTGCGTCACAGCATCCGGTAGGTGCCAGAATATTTGAAATGCTTAAGAAGTGGAATCATTTTATCAGTTTTGAGGACATTATATACTACCATGCAAGGACCTTGGGGGAGAATCAGCGTCCATATCATGATTCTGAAATGATGAAAGCGCCTACAAATGTTTCCGCACATGGTCGTTATAATGAGGTGGGTAGAAGCTGCTATTATATTGCTGAAGATAAGGAAGGTGCATTAAAAGAAATCTATAAGCATAGTGGAGGAACAAAACCTCGAGTGCAAATAATCGGACTTAAAGCTGTAAAAAACGTTAAACTATTGGATTTGTCAGGAGAAGCAAAGAGAACAAATTGTTTCATTGAACATATGAGGTTTACCGTAGAAAATGAAGCGGGTAAAACAGTACATGAATATCTACTTCCTAATTATGTTGCATCATGTTGCAAGGAAATAGGAATTGATGGAATCAGATATAGAAATTCTGGATATAACTGCTGTGTACTTTGGAAGGATGACTATTTTGAATATATAGAAGGTAGCAGAGAAGTAATACCAGAGTAATAAGAATTTATATATAAATCGGTATAGAACAGCTAAAGTATAAAGAAAATTTTGTTATATTGAAGTATACAGCATAGCTCTTCAAATGTTTTAGATAAAGATTCAAATCAACCGGGGCAATCGCAAAGCCCTGTATAAGCTAACGGAACTGTTCTGAAGTCAAGGAACAAAGATCTTCGTATTAGGTCTTGGATAGTTTGTGTTGATTTTCCACCCCCCCCCTTATCCTCATAATGTTAACAAGTTACTTTTTTAACTGATATGTTTCGGGGGAAACACCGAGAGAACTTAATTTGCCTTCATAGACAGATAAGTAATAATCCAGTTTGGATGAATCGGCTTTGATTTGCTGTAGAATAACATAGATATCAATGCTGTTTTGTTTCAATTCTTCAACGTTCGTGTTTATCATTTCCATGTTTAGTACCTACCTTTTGTTGATAGGTATATTATAACAGGGGATATGAGCACATTCAATCATCAAAACAAAAAAACAATACACTTTAAACAAAATGACGATACATACATTGCATGAAAATGGAATAACATAATGAGATGTGGTTTGTAAAGGTATAATTATATATCGTGATAAAATTAGTATTGAATATTACATTGTAAGGTTTTAGTATATCATTATACTTTTATAACCACTAAACAGATTCAGAAGGGAGTCAGATAAGCATGGGAAGATTTGTGAATCCGGACAGCAGTGCATTCCAGGTTGCACTTAACTCCAAAATATATGTTGATAAGACGGGACTGATCGAATATACAAACAGTGTTCTTGATACATCAAATGCTTATATATGCAATAGCCGACCGCGTCGGTTTGGAAAGTCCTATGCGGCCAATATGCTTGCGGCATATTATAGCAAAGGCGCAGACTCGGAAAAGATGTTTTCAGGATTGGAAATCGGTAAAAAGGCAGATTTTGCAAAACATCTCAATAAATACGATGTGATTCATATTGATATCCAATGGTTTCTGGCAAACTGTGATGATGCTGATAATGTAGTTAAGTATGCTGCAGAAGCAGTTCTGGATGAGTTGCGAGTGGTTTATCCGGGAATTTTATCGCCAGAAATCTCTGGATTACCTGATGCACTTTCAAGGATCAAAGATAAGACAGGACAAAAGTTTATCGTCATCATTGATGAATGGGATGTACTTATCCGTGATGAGGCAACCAATAAAAAAACGCAGGAAGAATATATTAATTTTTTGCGGGCGTTGTTCAAAGGAACAGAGCCAACAAAGTACATTCAATTGGCATATCTCACCGGTATTCTTCCTGTTAAAAAGGAAAAAACACAGTCGGCGCTAAACAACTTTGATGAGTTTTCCATGCTGAGTGCAGGAAACCTTGCACCATATGTTGGTTTTACCGAAGAGGAAGTGCAGAAACTGACAGAGGAGTATCATCAGGACTTTGAAGAAGTGAAACGTTGGTATGATGGTTATCTTTTAAAAGAATGTCAGGTCTATAATCCCAGAGCAGTTGTCAGTGTGATGCTGCGTGGAGAATTTAAGAGCTATTGGTCTGAAACAGCTTCTTATGATGCAATTGTTCCGTTGATCAATATGAATTATGATGGCTTGAAAACAGCAATCATTGAAATGCTTTCCGGTGCAGAAGTTAAGGTAAATACAGCAACCTTTAAGAACGATACATTAAATATCAGAAATAAGGACGATGTATTGACTTATATGATCCATCTTGGCTATTTGGGATACAACGAAAACAGAAAAACTGCTTTTGTGCCCAATGAGGAAATCCGGCAGGAGCTGACAGTTGCTGTTGAAAGCAGACCGTGGAACGAAATGCTGAAATTTCAACAGGATTCGGAAAGCCTGTTGGATGCTACGCTTGATATGGATGAACTGACTGTCGCAGCTCAGATTGAAAAAATCCATAATGAATATGTGTCTTCTATCCAGTACAATAATGAAAATTCACTGAGTGGTGTACTGACAATTGCATATCTGAGTACCATGCAGTATTACTTCAAGCCAATTCGGGAACTGCCGGCAGGTCGTGGGTTTGCTGATTTTGTTTTTGTGCCCAAGCCGGAGTACAAGGATGATTATCCGGCACTGATTGTGGAATTGAAGTGGAACAAGAGTGCACGGACAGCTTTGATGCAGATGAAGGATAAAAAATATCCTTCTGCAATTTTGGACTACACCGGAGATATTTTGCTTGTTGGAATCAACTACAACAAAAACGCAAAAGAGCATCAATGTGTGATTGAAAAGTACGAGAAGAAATAATTGTTAAAAAAATATAATATTGGGAGAATGAAATGCCAGACAATATCAAACTTCTGGACTGTACCCTCCGGGACGGAGGATATATCAATGACTGGAAATTCGGTCATGAAAATATCGTAAATATATTTGAACGTCTGGTGGCAGCAGGCGTGGATATTATAGAGACGGGGTTCATAGATGAACGCCGTCCTTTTGATATGGACCGCAGTATTGTGCCGGATGTGCATGGGATGAACCGGCTGTTGGATGGACTGGATCACGGAACATCTATGGTTGTTGGTATGATTGATTATGGCACCTGTGGAATTGACAGGATACTGCCAGCAGATGAAAGCTGTCTCGACGGCATCCGTGTTATCTTTAAAAAGCATCATATGACAGAGGCTTTGTCTTTCTGTGAAAAGATCAAGGCATTGGGATATGCGGTGTTTGTACAGGCTGTATCGATCACGAGTTACAATGAAGAGGAATATGAGCTGTTATTAAGTAAAGTGAATAAAATAAAGCCCTACGCTTTCTCCATGGTGGATACCTACGGACTGCTGCACAAAAAGCAGTTGAAGTTTTATTTTGACCGCGCCAATGAGAGGCTTTATCCGGATATCTGTCTTGGATATCATTCGCATAACAATTTTCAGTTAGCATACGCTAACTGCATTGAGCTTTTAGAGGAGCAGATCAACCGGACAGTTGTGGTTGACGGCACTCTGTATGGAATGGGAAAAAGTGCCGGCAATGCACCGATCGAACTGTTGGCCGCTTATATGAATGAAAATTGCGGAAAGGCATATCATAAAAGCCAGTTATTGGAAGCTATTGATGTCACGATCATGGATATTTACCGGATGAGCCCGTGGGGATATCAGTTTAAATTCTTTTTATCAGCTTCCAATGATTGTCATCCAAACTATGTTTCTTATCTGATGGACAAAAAGAAGCTTTCTGTAAAATCCATTAATGAGATATTGGAATCGCTGGAGACGGATAGGAAACTTTTATATGACGAGGCTTATATTGAAAAATTATATATTGATTATCAAAAGAATATATGTGATGACACCAACGATATTGAGGAGTTAAAAGAAAGATTTGAAGGGAAGGAGATCCTTTTACTGGCTCCGGGGCATTCGGTTTATACAGAATACAATAAGGTCATTGAGTATATCAGAATCAATAAACCCATCGTGATATCAATGAATTTTTGTCCGGAGGGATATCCGCTTGACTATATTTTCATGAGCAATGCAAAGCGGTATGTCAGACTTTCCTCTGTCCTTGCAAATTTACCGTCACAGATCCGGACGATAGCCACAAGCAATGTGACAAGGGCAAAGGGACAATTTGATTACATATTAAATTATAGTGCGTGGCTTGATGAAGATGCCCTGATCGTGGACAATCCGATGTTGATGTTTATGAAGGTTTTAAAGCAGATCGGGGTAGATAAGGTGACTTTAGCCGGTTTTGACGGGTACACCAAGTCTGAGACAGAAGATTATGTAAACCCTAATATGGCCTATAGCTTTAGCAAAGAAAAAGCAATGGAAATCAATGAAGATGTTATCAATGGCTTGAAAAAGCTTCAATGGCAGAATCATTTTCAATTTTTGACAGAAAGCCTGTATGAAAGGAACAACTGATATTATGAAAATTCGTTTGGCAGATTATATTGCAGATTTTATGGTGCAGCATGGCATTGTACACAATTTTTCGGTAACGGGTGGTGGAGCCATGCATCTAAATGATGCATTTGGGCACAAAGAAGGACTGACGACAATTTACAATCACCATGAGCAGGCTTGTGCGATTGCGGCTGAGGGCTATGCCAGACTGACCGGAAAGGTAGCGCTTGTCTGCGTGACCAGCGGCCCAGGAGGAACCAATGCCATTACAGGTGTCCTTGGCGGATGGCAGGACAGCATTCCGATGTTTGTTGTATCCGGTCAGGTGAAAAGAGAGACAACAACGGCATGTACCGGTGCAACTGTAAGACAGCTCGGAGATCAGGAATACCAGATTGTGGAAAGTGTGCGCCCAATGACCAAATACGCAGTTATGATCACGGATCCTAATAGCATTCGATATCATCTGGAGAAAGCCTGGTATTTGTGCAATCACGGCAGAAAAGGGCCGGTCTGGCTGGATGTGCCGGTGGATGTGCAAGGCAGTCTGATTGATACGGACAATCTGACGGGCTTTGATGAAACGGAATATACAAAAGAAGATCCCCAATATGATACCGGTCTGACAGAGCAGATCTTAAAAAAACTTGGCAAGGCACAACGGCCGGTGATTTTAGCCGGAACAGGGGTACGTTTATCCGGAGCCTATCAGGAATTTCTGGATGTGATAGACAGACTGCACATTCCGGTTGTGACAGCCTGGAATGCACATGACTTATTGTGGGATGCACATCCGTTATATTGTGGACGCCCCGGCACGGTAGGCAACAGAGGCGGAAACTTCGTTGTCCAGAAATCAGATTGTATTTTGATCTTAGGCTGCAGATGCAATATCCGTCAGATCAGCTACAATTATCAATGTTTTGCTGAGGATGCCTACAAGATCATGGTTGACATTGATAAAGAGGAACTTTCGAAGCCGACACTTTCGATCGATATGAAAATACATGCCGATGTGGCAGATGTTTTAAAGGATATACAAAAAAAGATACAGGGTGAAGGATATTTCGGACAAAACAATGAGGAGGTTTTAGGCGGTATTTTGGGATCCGGTCATGAAGAGTGGCTGCAATGGGCACACAATATCAATCTGCAGTATCCGGTTGTACTTCCTTCTTATTATAATAAGAATAAACCTCTCAATCCGTACGCCTTTCTAAAAGAGTTTTCAAGCCTCCTCTCGGCAGGAGATAAGGTTATCTGTGGTAATGGCAGTGCCTGCGTTATGACCTTCCAGGCATTTGAGATCAAAAAAGAACAGCGTCTGTTTACCAATTCCGGCTGTGCGGCTATGGGCTATGGATTTCCGGCAGCGCTTGGATGTGCTGTTGCGGGAAACGGAAAGAGAGTTATCTGCATTGATGGCGACGGAAGCTTTATGATGAATCTGCAGGAGCTGGCGACAGTTGCATATCATAAACTGAATTTAAAAATCGTGCTGCTCAACAACAATGGGTATCATTCTATCCGGCAGACACAGAGTAATCTGTTTTCAGAGCATCCGCTGACAGGTGTCAATAAAGAAAACGGTGTTGGCTTCCCGGATTTTGAAATTCTGGCAAGGGCTTTTGGAATTGCTTATAAGAAGTTAGATGATTTAAAAGATGTTCCGGAAAGAGTAAAGGAATTTCTTGATACAGAAGGACCATGTATTCTGGAAGTATTGGTGGATGAAAAACAAAACTTTGAACCAAAGCTTGCATCCAGAAGACTGGCGGACGGCACTATGGTTTCACCGCGGCTGGATGAGATGTATCCATTTTTATGAAAATGTATTTTGATGATTATTGATAAAAAACAATGTAAATTTTGTACAAAATGAACATAAAAAAAGCGATTCAAAAGATTGCTTTTGAACATGATACATGATAAAATGTTTACATAAATTTAACAATTAGGGGATTTTATGCCTAATTATTTAAAATGATTTAAAGAATATTTAATATTTGATTTAAGAATATGAATGCAATGGGGTAAAATGGTATGAGTTTGTTGGGCAGAAGAAAGATGCGTATCGGTGATATTCTGATGGCCGAGGGTGTTATTACACAGGAACAGCTTGATAAGGCTTTGGAATCGCAAAAGATAAAGAAACGTCGTCTTGGTGAGATACTCGTGTCTGACGGATATATTACAGATGATATTATGGCCGACGCTTTGTGTCATCAGATGGGATATGACAGAGCTAATCTACAGGATTCGCGCATACCGGACGACTTGATTTCGATGTTTGATGTGGAATTGTTAAAAAAATACACGGCAATTCCTTATTGTTATGACGACCGCAATGTTAATATTATCCGTGTTGCCATGGCAGATCCGATGGATATGCTGGCAATTGA
>OJAW01000524.1_pt1 | contig 26729 bp, 22 predicted proteins | sample 1589151 | NCBI WGS metagenome assembly OJAW01 (sample SAMN03283290) | human gut metagenome | biome: human-associated habitat; material: feces | host: Homo sapiens | place: Peru | collected 2012
AAACTAAAAAAGATAAATATATAATAAATGTAGTAGTAATAGTAGATCGTGATTCTGTAAAAAAAATAGTAATAGGTAAAGGCGGAAATTTAATTAAAGAAGTAGGTATTGAAGCTCGTAAAGATTTAGAATTATTATTAGGGAAAAAAGTATATTTAGAGTTATTTGTTAAAGTAATAAAAAAGTGGAGAGATAAAGAAAAATATTTAAATGAATTAGGTTTTAAAGAATTTGAATAAAAAAGAAAAGATATCACCATTATATTAATAGGTGATATTATGGATAAAGAATTATTATGGAGTTTATTTACACATACAGGTAAAATAGAATATTATTTAAAGTACAAGGAGTTAGTAAAATATGAAAATGATGAGTATTGGAAAAACATATAATGGAAAAAATTGAAGGCATCATAGTAAGTGTTAATGACTTTAAAGAAAGTAGCAAAATATTAAATATATTTACTAAAGAATATGGAGTTATTGGTGTAATCGCTAAAGGATGCAAATCCATAAAAAGTACTTTAAGAAGTGTAACTGATAGATTAACATATGGATATTTCTATATGAATTATAGGGAAGATAAATTATCAGTACTAAGTAGTGTAGATGTAATAAATCCTTTTAAAAATATAAAAAAAGATATTGAATGCATTAGTTATGCAAGTTATATCCTAGATTTAGCAACGCAAGTATATAAGCAAAATAATAGTAGTGATATATATAAATTACTTATAGATAGTTTAATAAAAATAAATGAATTATATGATCCTATGGTAATAACTAATATTTTAGAATTAAAATATTTAGACTATTTAGGAGTAATGCCAGTACTTGATAGATGTAGTGTTTGTGGTAGTGAAAAATCTATTGCAACATTATCATCATCAAGAGGTGGTTATATTTGTAATAATTGTTTAAAAAATGATAGAATGGTAAGCGCTAAAACAATAAAACTAATTAGAATGTTCTATTATGTAGATATCTCTAAAATAGAAAAATTAGATATAAGTGAATTATGTAAAAATGAAATAAATACCTTTTTAAATGAGTATTATGAAAACTATACAGGATTATATTTAAAAAGTAAAAACTTTATAAATAATATAAAAAAATTAGTTTAATAGTTTAAGTTTTATTATTTCATAAGTTATATATCTTAGTCATCACTGTTTGATGGCTTTTTTTATATAAAAACCCCCACTTAGTGGAGGTTAAATATAATTTGAAATATTCAAATATTTTTAGCATGTTTTAAATAATGTTCTTTTTTAATAGTTATCTGCTTTTCTTTCAAAGAAAGATTTTGGATGATTACATACTGGGCATACTTCTGGAGCTTTTTTACCAATTACAATATGTCCACAATTTCTACAAATCCAAATTTTATCATCATCACTAGAGAATACTACTTCATCAGTAATATTTTTAAGTAATTTTTTATATCTTTCTTCATGGGCTTTTTCTATTTTAGCAACTTCTTCAAAAAGAAATGCTATTTTATTAAATCCTTCTGCTTTAGCTGTTTTAGCGAATTCTTGATACATATCAGTCCATTCGTAGTTTTCACCAGCTGCAGCGTCCATTAAATTTGTATTAGTATCAGGAATTTCTCCATCATGTAATAATTTGAACCATAATTTAGCATGTTCTTTTTCATTGTTTGCAGTTTCTTCAAAGATTGCTGCAATTTGTTCATAGCCATCTTTTTTAGCTTTACTTGCATAATAAGTATATTTATTTCTAGCCTCACTTTCACCAGCAAAAGCAGCCATTAAATTTTGTTCTGTTTTTGAACCTTTTAATTCCATAATATCCCTCCACATTTATAATAGCATTTAAAAAGTTATTTAGCAAATAATATTTGAAGTATGTGTCTATCTAGTGTATAATGATAAAAGAAAGATGGTAATGTATGAAATATTATAACAATAGTATAGAAGAAGTATTTAATGATTTAGATACTAATATGGAAGGCTTGAAAAGTAAAGAAGCTAATAAAAGATTAGAAAAATATGGAAAAAATGAGCTTCCTAAAGCTAAAGAAGAAAGCATATTTAAATTATTTTTATCACAATTTTGTGATCCAATGGAAATGATTTTAGTTATAACAGTTTTTTTATCTTTTTTAGTTGGAGAAACAATAGATGCAATTGCATTAATTATAATAATTTTAGTTGATACATTTTTAGGTACATATGAAGAGTGGAAAGCTAAGAAAGATGCTAAATCCTTGATTGATATGATAAAGGTAACTTGTTTTGTTATTAGAGATAATAAAAGACTAGAAGTAAATTCTAGTGATGTTGTGGTAGGAGATATTATAGCTTTAGAAAGTGGTATGAAAATATGTGCTGATGCTAGAATTATTGAATCATATAATTTTCAAGTAAATGAGTCTGCCTTAACTGGTGAAAGTGTTGCTGTTTCTAAAAATAATAAAAAGTTAAAAGATAATACATCTTTAGCTGATAGAATAAATATGGTATATGCTGGTACTACAGTAACTACTGGTAGAGCATTAGCTGTTGTTACATCTACTGCTACTAAAACTGAAATTGGAAAAATTGCTAGTAAGGTATCTGAAACAAAAGAAGAAAAATCTCCACTTACAATAAGAACTGAGAGATTTTCTAAACAAATTAGTTGTATTATTTTAGTTGTTGCTATTATAGTTACATTTGTTTTAAAAAGTAAAGATTTTCCTTTAAATGAAATATTTTTAAGTGTTATAGCTCTTGCTGTATCTGCTATGCCAGAAGGCTTATCACTTGCTCTTACTATGGCTCTTACAGTAGCATCTAAAAGAATGCTTAAGAAAAATGTTATAGTAAAAAAATTAAATGCTGTAGAATCATTAGGTAGTTGTACTGTTATAGCTTCTGATAAAACAGGTACTCTTACTGTTAATGAACAAACATTAAAAGAAATAGTTCTATCTGATGGAAGTAAATATAAGGTTACTGGTACGGGTTATAATGGTGAAGGTAAAGTAGAATGTATCGGGAATTCTAAACTAGAAAAAGCTCAAGAATTTGCCTTTTTAGGAGCTATAAATAATGAAGCTGTATTAGAATTTAAAAATAACAAATGGGAATCTTTTGGAGATTCTATTGATATAGCGTTTAAAGCATTAGGAGAAAAATTAAATATAAGTTATGATTGTGAAATTGTAGAAAGAATTCCTTATGAATCTGAAAATCAATATTCTGCAGTATTTTATAAGAAGAATAATAAATTATTTTGTACAGTAAAAGGATCATTAGAAAAAGTTATGTCATTTTCTAATGAAGATGAAAGTTATATAAAAGAAAATACTCTTTTAACTGGTAATGGATATAGAGTAATAGCTATTGCAAATGGCGAAGTAAAAAGTACTGATATAAATAAACTTAAGTTAGATTTTATTGGTATGGCAGCTTTTATAGATCCTATAAGAATAGAAGTAAAGAATTCTTTAAAAGAATGTGCTAGTGCGGGAATTAAGGTAGTTATGATTACAGGAGATCACCCTCTTACTGCATATGCAATTGGTAAAGAACTTGGTTTATGTCAAAAATATGATGAAGTTGCAACTGGTAAAGATGTTGAATACTATAAATCTTTAGGTGATGATAAATTTGATGAATATGTAAAAGGTATTAGAGTATTTTCTCGTGTTACACCTATTGATAAATTAGATATTGTTAATTCATATAAAAGGCAAAAAGAATTTGTTGCTGTTACTGGAGATGGAGTAAATGATGCTCCTGCTATTAAAGCGGCTAATATTGGTATAGCTATGGGTAGTGGTACTGATGTTGCTAAAGAAACAGCTTCTATGATTATTAAAGATGATAATTTTACATCTATAGTATCAGGAATAAAAGAAGGTAGAACAGCTTATAGTAATATAAGAAAAATTACTTTATTCCTACTTGGTTGTGGCTTTGCAGAAGTTGCCTTCTTCCTTTTATCTATAATGTTTAATTATGATATTCCTCTAGTGGCTATACAATTATTGTGGCTTAATATGGTAACTGATGGTCTTCAAGATGTAGCATTATCTTTTGAAAAATCTGAAGATAGTATAATGAAAGAAAAACCAAGAGATACAAATGAATCGTTATTTTCAAAAGATTTAATGATAGAAGTTCTTATATTAGGTATAACAATTACTGTAGTAGTATTTGGTACTTGGAAATATTTAATGGATAATAATTATGGATTAGTTTTCTCTAGATCAGTAATTATGATGCTTATGGTATTTATTCAAAATATAAATGTATTAAATTGTAGAAGTGAAAAGAAATCAGTGTTTAAAAAGAAATTATTTGATAATCCATTTATAGTACTTATTATATTTGGTTCTATATTATTACAAATAATACTTGCAGAATTTGATATAACAGCTAGTTTCTTAAAAGTAGAACCTATTAGTTTTAGTTTAATTGGATTATTATTATTACTATCATGTTCTATAATAGTAGTATTTGAAATATATAAACTTATTATTAAAAAGAAAAGTAAATAATATTTACTTTTTTTGATATAATATTTGTGAGGTGAAGTATGAATAGAATAGTTATAATAGGTTCTGGGGCATCAGGCATAGTATCAGCAATTTTTTCAAAGAAAGATGATAATGAAGTTATAGTACTTGAAAAAAATAATGATTCACTAAAAAAGTTACTTATTACTGGTAATGGAAAATGTAATTATTTTAATGATGATTTTAGTATAAATAATTATTCATCAAATAATATAGATATGCTAAAAAAGATTATTACTAATGATAATAAAAATAAAGTTCTTAATTTTATAGATAGTATAGGAATTAAATCTAGAGTAAAGAATGGTTATTATTATCCAGCTTCTAATCAAGCTTTTTCTATTCATAATGCACTTATAAAAGAATCCAATATTTTAGGCGTTATAATAAAAAATAATTATGAAGTCAAGTCTATAAAAAAAATAGATAATATATTTATCATAAATGATGAAATAAAGTGTAATAAATTAGTAATTAGTACAGGGAGTATGGCATACCCTAAAACTGGTAGTACTGGTGATGGATACAGATTTGCAGAATACTTTAATATAAAAGTAAATTCTGTTTATCCAGCTTTAGTAGCCCTTAAAAGTGACAATAAATTGTTAAAAGAATTAGATGGTGTAAGAGTAGAATGTAAAGTAACAAATTCCAAAAATAATGTAAGTGAAATGGGCGAATTACAGTTTACAAAAGAAACACTTAGTGGGATTTGTATTTATAATTTAAGTATAGATAATAATATTGATAATATAGTAGTTAATTTATTAAATAGTTTTAATATAAATAGTATAGATGAATTTTTAAGGGAAATGGATAAACAAAATCGTTTAGTAAAAAATAGAACTATTACAGAATTATTAGAGGGATATTTAAATTATAAAATAGTAAATGCTGTATTAAAATATAGTAAAATAGACTATAGTAAAAATTATAATGTGCTTACTAAAAGAGAAAAAGAAATTCTTGGTAATAATTTAGTAAATTTAACTTTTAAAATTATTGATAGAAAAGATTATAATTCATCACAAGTATGTGGTGGTGGTATTTCTTTAGAAGAAATAAATATTAATACATTTGAATCAAAGAAAGTTAAAGATTTATATTTTACTGGTGAATTATTAGATGTATGTGGAAAATGTGGTGGATATAATTTAGGTTTTGCATTTTTATCTGGAATGATTGTAGGTGAAAATATAAATGATTAGAGTAAGAGATGTTAAAGTTAATGTAAAAGATAATAATTATATGGATGTCTTATTAAAAAAATTAAAAATAAAAGAAGATGATATAGTTAGTTATAGAATAAATAAAAGAAGTATTGATGCTAGAAAAAAAGATAATGTTTTATATGTTTATGAAATTGATTTAGAATTAAAAAAAGAAGATAAAATAAAATTAGATAATAATATTTTAAAAGTAGAAAAAGAAGAATATAATTTTATTCCTTGTGGAAAAGACAAATTAGAAAATATAGTTATAGTTGGTAGTGGACCTGCTGGACTTTTTTCTGCTTATGAATTATCAAAACACGGATATAAAGTTACTGTAATAGAAAGAGGTGAAGATGTAGACTCTAGAGTAAGAACAGTAGAAAAATTTTGGAAAACAAATAAATTAAATAGAAATTCTAATGTACAATTTGGTGAAGGTGGAGCAGGAACTTTCTCTGATGGTAAGTTAAGTACTGGTATAAAAGATAAGCAAAATAGAATAAAAGAAGTATTAAATGTGTTTTACGAATGTGGGGCAGATGAAGAAATATTATATGATTATATGCCTCATATTGGTACTGATAAATTAGTTAATGTTGTTAAAAATATTAGAAATAATATAATAAATAATGGTGGAGTATTTAGATATAATACTACTCTTACTAATATAAATATAGAAGATAATATATTAAAAAGTATAGAAGTAAATAACAATGAAATAATACCTACAGATATATTAGTATTGGCTATAGGTCATAGTGCACGAGATACTTTTAGATTATTAAATAAAGTTGGTGTATCTATGAGCTCTAAACCTTTCGCTGTTGGCTTTAGAATAATTCATAATCAAGATTTAATAAATAAAAGCCAGTATGGAAATTATTATAAATATTTACCACCAGCTAGTTATAAATTAACTTATACACATACTAATGGTAAAGGTGTTTATTCGTTTTGTATGTGTCCTGGTGGTTATGTTGTTAATGCATCTTCAGAAGATGGCATGCTAGTAGTAAATGGAATGAGTAATAGTAATAGAGAAAGTAAAAGTGCTAATAGTGCTATAGTAGTTACTGTAAATTCTAAAGATTATGGGGAAGAATTATTTGATGGTGTTAAATTTCAAGAAAATATTGAAAAATATACATATAAATTAGGTAATGGTTTAATACCAGTTCAATATGTAGAAGATTATAAAAATAATGTAACTAGTGATGATATACCTACTCTAGATATAAAAGGGTCGTATGTATCTAAAAACCTTAATAGTATATTTAGTGATGAAATAAATGAAGCTATAACGTCTAGTATAAAGTATTTTGATAATAAAATTCATGGCTTTGATAATAAAGAGAGTGTTTTTGTAGGGACAGAAACTAGAACTTCATCACCAATTAGAATTATAAGAGATGAAAACTTAGAATCTAATATTAAAGGTATTTACCCTGCTGGTGAAGGGGCTGGATATGCTGGTGGAATTACTTCTGCTGCTGTAGATGGTATAAAAGTATTTGAAGCAATTGCATCAAAATATAGGAGTAATTATGAAGAAAATTGATTTACATTTACATTTAGATGGTTCCGTATTAGTTTCTACTGCAGAAGATATATTAAAAATGGATAATTTAAAAGATAAAATGATATCTACTAATGATAATAGTTTAGAAGAATATTTAAATAAATTTGATATACCTATTAAAGTCTTACAAACAAAAGAAAATATTATAAGAGTATGTAAAGATTTAATAAATACTCTTATAAATAATGAAGTTATTTATGCTGAAGTAAGATTTTGCCCTTTATTTCATACTAGTTTATTAACTCTTGATGAAGTCGTAGATAGCGTATTAGAAGGATTAAAAAGTGATAAAGTAAAAACTAATGTAATTTTATGTATGATGAGAAATTTATCGTACGAAGAAAATATGAGTATAATTAGTCTAGCTAAAAAATATTTAGGTAAAGGTGTATGTGCTATTGATTTAGCTGGAGATGAAAGAAAATATAAATTAAATGAATTTATAGATTTATTTAATATAGTAAAAGAAAATAATATACCGTTTACTATTCATGCTGGTGAAGTAGACCATATAGATATCATTACAGCTATTAGTTTAGGCGCTAAAAGAATAGGCCATGGTATTAAAGCAAATGATAAAGAATTAGAACTAATTAAAGAAAATAATGTTTTATTAGAAATTTGTCCAACAAGTAATATTGATACAAAAGCATTTAATAACTATAATGAACATAATATTTATGATCTTTATAGAAAAGGTGTGAATATCAGTATAAATACTGATAATATGACTGTATCTAATATAGATTTAAATAAAGAATATAATAAATTACTAAGTAGTTTTCCTTTTACTATATCTGATTTAAAAAAGATAAATAAAGTAGCACTTTCATATGCGTTTTTAAGTGAAAATGAAAAAAAGGAATTACTTACAAAAATGGACTAAAATGTCCATTTTTTTACATATTATGATATAATTAAATAGGAGGATATATGATAAAAATAATAGTATTAGCAATTTTAATTGTAATAAATGGTTTGTTTTCTGCAGCGGAATTAGCTTTTTTATCTATTGATAAATATGATTTGCGTGCTAAATGTAAGAAAAAAAATAAAAAGGCACTTAGAATTCAAAAATTATTAAGTAATTCAAGTGTATTTTTATCAACTATACAAATATGTATTACTTTAGCAGGTTTTTTAGCAAGTGCTTTTGCAGCTGAAAGTTTTGCAGAAGAAATAGCTAGCACAATAAATATTTCTTTTTTAAGTGCATCTGTAATTAAAACTATAGTTTTGGTATTGGTGACTGTAATTTTATCTTATTTTACTTTAGTATTCGGTGAATTAGTCCCTAAGAAATTAGCTATGGCATATCCGAATAAAATTGCTTATTTAATGGTTAATCCTATATGGATTATAATGAAAATATTTTATCCATTTGTATATATACTTACTAAATCTACTAATTTAGTATTAAAGTTATTAAAAGTTAAAAAAGTAGAAGAAGAAGTAACTGAAGAAGAAATTAAAATGATGATTCTAAGTGCAACTAAAGATGGTACAATTGAAAAACTTGAAAAAGATATACTATTTAATGTATTTGAATTTAATGATACTACTGCACTTAAAGCTATGACAAAATTAAAAGATGTTGTATCACTTAATAATGAAATGACTAATGAAGAAATCATTAAAACAATAAGAAATTCTAAATATACTAGGTACCCTTATTATGAAAATAATAAAATAATAGGTATATTAAATGTAAAAAATATTATTTTTAGTAAAAACTTAGAATTAAAAGAATTATTGCATAAAGCATACTGTGTTAATTCAAGAGATAAGATAGATGATGTATTTTACTATATGAGAAATCATCAAATTGGTATGGCTTTAGTAAAAAATAAGGAAAATGAAATAATAGGTATTATAACAGTAGAAGACATAGTAGAAGAAGTACTTGGAAATATCTATGATGAATATGATAGTAGGGAACAAGATGATAGAAGTAATAAATAAAATAATAAAGTATTCAAGGAGAAATAAAACATATCCAGGAGCAACTTTAGATCAAATTAAACATATAGAAATAAAATGTGGATATAGCCTTCCAAGTGGATACTCTGAACTTTATAGTACTACTAATGGTGGTAGATTATTTAATAATGAACTATTAGAAATAGATGATGTAATAGAGTTATTAAATGATAATACTTATATTGAAAAAGAAGATATGATAGTATTTCCTACAGACTATGTAAAAAAAGTTATTACTTATAAAAATAGAATACCTTTATTTAAAAAGAAAAATGATGTGATTTTTATAGATTTAGATCCTGATACTAATGGAGTTACAGGACAAATAGTTTTATATGCAAATAATACTATGAGAGTGCTCGCTAATTCATTAAAAGACTTTATTATAGAGTTATCTAATAATTTAGATGATATATATAAAAGAGATTTATTTAGTTATTTTATTACATCTAATATAACTTTTATAAAAAATGATAAAGACGCTGATGTAATAAAACTAAATAATAATAAAATTGGTGTTAAAGTATTAAATCTTGATAATAATGTATTATCAAAAGAATTTATAAATAAAAAGTTAGATACTAATTTATTTATAAATATCCTTAATAGCTTTATAAGAATTACAAATACTTTTAATGAAAGAGTAAAAAATAATATAATAATATTTGATAGAAGTATGAATCATACTATCTATAATTATTTTGAATATACGGAGTTATATAATAAAAATCATTTTACAGTAACTGATATAAATGAATATATAAATAAACTTAAAGAGATAAATATTGATATTTTAGCTAATATGGATTTTAAGCTTGGTCTTATTTATCAAATAGATGATAAAGTAAATAGAAGTTATGTAAATGCTAATCATAGATTAGATGTTTTAGTAAGTAAGAGTAAAATAACTATTAAATATGTCTTTAATGTTAAAGAATCATATATTTATGATGAAGTAAATAATCTTATTTCTTATATATCAAATGTAGAAGAAGCTAAAGTAATTAGTACTATAGATGAAACATTCTTAAAATTAGATAAAAATATAATTTTAGAAGCCTATAACTTATTTAAAACTGATATGCCTAAATATAATTTTGATTTTGTAGATGAATCCAAAATTAATTATAATGCCCATATAAATGAATTAATAAATACTTATTAAAAAAAATATAACCAATGGTTATATTTTTTTTACATCTCTTTCTTATACATATCAACATAATTACCAAATGTCTTAAGTGCCAAAGTAACAACTTCATCATCAGCAAGATCAACACCAGCAACTTTAAGTGATTCTAAAGGAGATAATTTAGAACCACATTTCAAAAACTCAATATAATTACTTACAGCATTTTCTTTCTTATTAAGAATATTATCTACAATTTTAGTAGCAGCACTAAGTCCTGTAGCATATTTATAAACATAAAAATCATAGTAGAAATGTGGTATTCTCTCCCATTCATACCTAATCTCATCATCAACATAAACATTATCACCAAAATAAAATTTATTAAGGTCATAATACATATTAGATAATTTTTCACTAGTCAAAGCACCATCATTATCTATAATTTTAGATATATCTCTTTCAAATTCCGCAAACATAGTTTGTCTATATATAGTAGCCTTGTACAATTCCATTAAATTATTCAAAATAAATAGTTTTTCTTCCTTACTACCACTATTTTCAAGCATATAATGACTAAGCAATAATTCATTAACTGTTGAAGCAACTTCAGCCACAAAAATACGATACTCACTATTTTGAAATTCATTATAACTCCTAGAATAATAACTATGCATAGAATGCCCCATTTCATGAATCAAAGTAGACATATCATTATACTTATCCTGATAATTAAGAAGTATATAAGGATCAGTATCATAGCCACCACCAGAATAACCACCAGTTCTCTTATTTTTAGTAGGATAAACATCAATTATTCTATCATCTAAATATTCCCCTACTTTATTTACATATTCTTCTCCGAATACATCAAGAACTTTAAGAATAATATTTTTAGCCTCTTCATAATCAAATTTCCTATCATAATTAGAAGTAATAGGAGTATAAACATCATATAAATGAAGTTCATCATATCCAAGTATACTCTTCTTAAGTGCATAATAATCATATAAATATCCAATATTCTTATGAACACTATCTATCAAATTATTATAAACCTTAATATCAACATCATCAGCAAATAAACTCATACAAAGAGCACTATCATATCCCCTAACACTAGCAATAGTGGATAATTCTTTCATATTACTAGAAATAAGTGAGGCAAAAGTATTAGAATACTTCTTATATTCATGGTACAAACCTTTAAAAGCTCTTTCTCTAACATTTCTATCTTTACTCTCTATATACAAAGAATAACTACTATTATCAAGAGAAACCATATTCCCATTTTCATCTATGATATCATCAAATGACATATCACAATCCTTAAATAATTCATAAGTATCATAAGAATTACCAAGTGCCTTTCCAAAACTAGATAAAAGCTTTTCCTCTAAATCAGAAAGAGTATGATTCTTATATCTATATATATCTTTAATACAACTCTCATATTCATAAAGCTTAGGTTCCTCTTCATAATATTTCAAAATAGTATCATATTCACACTTAAGAATACTAGGAATTATAAAATAACTACTCTTTGAATATAAATTCAAAAGATTACTAACCCTATCACATACTTCCTGTTTCTTATTATCAGAAGTATCCAAATCAAAAGATAAACTAGCATAAACATATAACTTATTAATAATTCTTTCAATATCAAAAGATAATTTCAAAGTATTATAAAAATTATTACTAGTATTCATCATATTATTTTCATATAAAGAAAGCTTTGAAATAAATTCTTTTACTTCATTATAATCACTGTCAAATAAATCATTACTACTATAGATTTTATCCAAATCCCATGTATACTTCTTATCAATATCTTTTCTATCTCTCATTATTCCTCCTATAAATTAAATCTAAAATGACAAATATCTCCATCTTGCATAACATACTCTTTACCTTCAATTCTAAGTTTACCATTTTCTTTTACTTTAGCTTCACTACCAGCAGAAATTAAATCATCATAAGACATAACTTCAGCCTTAATAAAACCTTTTTGAAAATCAGTATGAATAATTCCAGCACATTCAGGAGCTTTCATACCCTTTTTAAAAGTCCAAGCTCTAACTTCATCAGCACCAACAGTAAAGAATGTAGCAAGGCCAAGTAAATCATAAGTTTTTTGAATAAGCAAATCAAGCCCACTTCTAGAAATACCAATATCATTCAAAAATTCTCTCTTATCATCATCATTAAGTTCAGATAATTCACTTTCCAACTTAGCACATAAAGTAACAGTTAGAGATCCTTCCTCATTAGCATATAAATTAACACGTTCAGTATATTCATTACCACTTAAAACATCTTCATCATTTACATTAAGAGCATATATAATAGGTTTTAATGTAATTAAATTAAACGAACTAACTATCTTTTTTTCTTCTTCATCAAGTCCTAACTTTCTAGCAGGAATAGTCCTTTCTAATCCATCTTTAATTCTATTCAAGAGTTCTATTTCCTTAAGATCATCCTTATTTTTAGTAGTCATAGCCTTTTTACCAATTTTATTAATTCTAGATGTAATAATCTCTAAATCAGACAAAATAAGTTCTACATTTATAACCTCAATATCACGTATAGGATCTACACTACCATCAACATGGATAATATTATTATCATCAAAACATCTAACAACTTCAACAATAGCATCAACCTCTCTAATATGAGACAAAAACTTATTACCTAATCCTTCCCCATTACTTGCACCCTTTACAAGTCCTGCAATATCCGTAAATTCATAAATAGTAGGAATAGTCCTATCCGGAATATACATTTCCTCTAATTTTACAAGTCTACTATCAGGTACAGTAACAACACCAACATTAGGATCAATAGTAGCAAACGGATAATTAGCGGCTAAAATATTCTTTTTAGTAATAGCATTAAATAAAGTACTTTTTCCAACATTAGGAAGACCAACAATTCCAGCAGTTAAACTCATCAATATCACTTCTTTCTACCAAACTATTATAACAAATATTAAAAATAAAATAAACAATAATAACCAAAAAAATAAACATTTGAGTATGAGACCATAGGCTCATACTCACTTTAAGAGACTATAGGCTCTTAAAGAACAAGAAAAGATATAATTTCTTATATCTTAATTAAGCATAACACCTCTCTCTATACCAATAGGAATACCCATAATATAGAATGCCAAAATAATAATAAACCATAAAACAGTAAAAGCAATAGTATAAGGAACCATCAAACTCATAGCATCAGTAATAGTAATAACATCATTCTTTCTCTTATTATAAATATGTAAAAAACCAATAAGAATAACAAAATAACTAAATATAGGAGTAACACCCTTAACACTACTATCAGCAGCTCTAAAAACCGCCATAGCAAACTCAGGAGTCATACTAGCTTGCATAAACATAGGAACAATTACTGGAGATAACATAGCCCATTTAGTCGAAGCCATAGGAACAAAAAATGAAGAAATAGCAACAACCAAAAAAGTAATAACAACAAGTGAAAGACCAGATAATTGCATACCATTAAGAAGTTCTGAAAAAGATGCTACAATAAATAAACCAATATTAGTTTCTTTAAAAATCAAACAAAACTGCGAAGCAAAAAATATAAGAACAAGTAAAGAAGCAACATCTTTCAAATAATAACTCATACCATCAACAAAATCCCTATTATCATCAATACTTCCAACTCTAATACCATAAATAAGTCCACTAAACATAAGAACAAAAGAGAATATTGTAACAGAACCCTTATAAAAATAAGAACCCTCGCCAAATAACATATCAATATATTTATTTTGACTCAAATCAAGTAACAAACCAGAAAAAGGAAGTCCCTTAATCAAACAATAAGCTAAAAATAATAATACAATACAAGTAGCACCAATAGAAAGAATAACACCCTTTCTTTCCCTCTTACTAACAACACCATTTTGCGAAGGTTCCTCTTCATCAAAATAATACTTACCAAGCTTAGGAATAATAAATCTTTCAGTAACAACCATACCAACATAAGCAAGAAGTATCGTACTAACAGTAGTAAAAACAATATTACCAGTCAAATGAATAACATAAGAGCTATCAAGAATCTTAGCAGATTTACTGGCATAACTAACTAAAGTACTATCAAGCTTATTAATAATAAAATTAGCACCATAACCAAAAGTAATACCAGAAAAAGCAGCACAAATACCCGCTCCAGGATGTCTTCCTATATTCATAAATAATATCGCTGCAAGAGGAATTAAAATAACATATCCAACTTCATAAAGCATCGAAAACAAAATACCAAGAAAAACAACCATAAAAGTAAGAAAACGCCTAGGTACCCTTTCCGCAATCATCTTAAATAAAGAATTAAGAAAACCAGATTTATAAGCAACACCAACACCTAATAATCCAATAATCAAATTACCCAAAGGAGCAAAATTAATAAAATTATTAAGCATATTACTAATCAAATACTGAAGACCAGTTCTATTAAACAAATTATTAATCGTAACAACTTGACTAGTCAAATCTCCAGTAACCTCATTAACAGAATAATAACTAGCCTCCAGATTAAGAATCTTACCCAAACAACTAATAACCATAACCAAAAGAGTAAGTATCAAAAATACCAAAGCAGGGTGCAATCTAAGTTTATTTTTCTTCTTCATAATTACCAATCACCTTTCTAATTCCTTTATTAAAATCAATTCTAGATAACATAATAACTCTAGAACAATTAACACATCTTATTTTAATATCCGCTCCTACCCTAACAATCTCAAATTTATTATTACCACACGGATGATTCTTCTTCATAACAACAATATCACCTAAATTATATTTCACTAAATCACCTTCATATTTTCATTATAACATTAATTTTCATTTTAGTAAATTAATAATTCATAGTCCTTGTAAAAAATAAAAACCTTTGATATAATATTATAGATAGAAAAGGGATGATGAAGTGAATAAAGAAGTAAAAGTAGTAAAGAAAAAAAGAAAACTAAATTGGCAAAAAATATTTAATCTAATAAGTTTTACATTCATATTAGCATGTATAATATTCTATGGAACAAGATTCATAAGATTATACTTACAAAATAACAAAAAAGAAGAAATAAAAGTACTCGCCGATAACATAAAAGATAACAATGAAGGAAATTTAAAAAACATAAATAGTGACTATTATTTCACAGGAAAAGAAGTAAACAATTACGTAAAATATTCAAATATATTATTTAGAATAATAAAAATAAACAAAGATAATAGCATAACACTAGTATCAGATAAACCAATAACATCACTAGCCAAAGGAGATAATAATGATTATAAAACATCATATATAAATAATTGGCTAAATAATCAAGATAAAGAAAATACAGGTATCTTAGAAAAAAATCTAAATAATCCAAATAAATATCTAACATACACAAATGCATGTAATGACAAAATAGATAATACAAAAAACATAACATGCAAAAGTACATTAGCAGATACCCTAATAGCACTACCATCATTATATGACTATATAAATACTGGTGATACTAAAAGTTTTATGAATAACGAAACATATTATTACCTATTAAATACCAATAAAGATAACAAAACATGGTATATAAATGATAATGGTGGAGTAACAGCCTCAGATAATACAGATATATTAGGAATAAAACCAGTAATAACACTAAAGAGTACTAATAAATTAATAAATGGTGACGGAACAAAAGATAATCCATATACATTTGAAGAAGAACAAAGTATGTTAGGAAGCTATGTAAAATTAGGTAATGATACATGGAGAGTATATGATATAGATGATAATAACTTAAAACTATCATTAGATAATTATCTAAAAATAAATAATGAAGAAATAACCTACAAATACTCAGATAAAGGATATTATCATAATGACGGAAAACAAGGCACCTTAGCATATTATCTAAATAAAAATTATCTATCAAAATTAACCTATAGTAGCAATATAATAGAAGCCAATTATGCAAATGGTATATATAGTAACACTACAAATTATGACTATACAAAAGTACTAAATAAAACCATACCAACAAAAGTAGCTACATTAAGTATAGGTAATATTATCATAAATTCAGATAATACAAACTATTACCTATCAACAGGAGTAGATACAAATAGTAACTTAGTATATGTAATGACAAATGATTTCAAACTATATACCAAAAATGCCACAAGCAAACTAAAAATAGTACCAGTAATAACAATAGATAAAAAAATACTAACTAGTGGCGACGGTTCGCAAAATAGCCCATTGGAGGCCAAATAATGACAAGAAAAAGACAAAAAAGAAAAATATATAAAAAAACCATAATATTTATAATATTAGATATATTCGTAGCAATCTGTTTCTTTGTAATGTATGGGCCATGGAATAAAGTAAGAAATATGTATGTAAACACCGCTATGAAAACTATGCATCACCAATATTTTGCTAATATATTCTATAGCGATAAAACAATAGAAAAAATAATGAATAGCAACTATTTCGTATCTATAGAAGAAGATGCCAATACTGATGATATAGTAATAAACACCAAAGAAAAAACAAAATACAAAGATAAATATGAAGAAGAATTATTTACTAGAGATCCAGGAAACGATTTATACAAAGTAATAAATTTAAAAATAGGAACATCAAACGGATATTTAGTAGCCATATATGAACCAGAAAAAGTAAAACTAATATCAACAAAACAATTCAACGTAGGTGGTTATGGTGAAAGAATTATTACAATGTGTCAAAGATATAATGGAAAAGTATGTATAAATGGTGGAGGTTTCTATGACAATGGTATGGGGTCAGATATTCCAACCGGATACGTAATCCAAAACGGAAAAATAACTTGGTCTTCCGAAGTAGCAGATTCCGCAAGAGATAACATAATAGGCATGACAAAAGATGGAAAATTAAAATTAATGACAAATGCCACCGGCAATGAAGCACTAGAAGCAGGAATATATGAAGGCATGGTATTTGGACCATTCTTAATAGTCAATGGCAAACCACTAGAAATAGTAGGAGATCCATGGGGACAAGCTCCAAGAGTTGCAATAGGACAAACAAAAGATGGAATTATGTTATTCCTAGTAGTAGATGGAGAAAACTATATCAATGGTGCCAGTCTCCAAGACATGGTAGACGTATTAGAAAGATATGGTGCATATAACGCAGCTAATCTTGATGGCGGACAATCATCATCATTAGTAATAGAAAACAAACTATATAATAATCCTCCAGCAGCAGCAAAAAAACAAGGTGGAAGATACGTAGTAACAGGATGGGGATTAATACCATAAAGCTTAGTAAACAACTAAGCTTTTTTATTTACAAAACGAACTAATTTTGTTATACTATAAATAAGTAAGGTAGTGATAAAATGACAAAAAAAAGAAAAAGAAGAAAATTAAAAAAAGGATTTAAAATATTCCTAGTAATATTTAGTATAACATTAATATCAATAATAAGTTATATAATAATAAAACCAAACAAAGATAACAAAACAATTACTAAACCAAATATAATAAACAAAAATGAAGATAAACACTATGAAGCATCCCTAATAGCAGTAGGAGATTATCTAATTCATTCATCAGTTTATAAAGATGCCAATCGTTTAGCAAATGGTGATGGATACGATTTCAAACCAATGATATCATACATAAAAGAAATAGTATCCAACTATGATATAGCTTATTATAACCAAGAAACAATATTAGGTGGATCAGAATTAGGATTATCTGACTACCCAACATTCAATTCACCATATGAAGCTGGAGATGCCATGTTAGACGCCGGCTTCAATCTAGTAAGTCTAGCCACAAACCACACCATGGATAGCGGTAAAAAAGCCGTAGAAAATTCATGTAAATATTGGCAATCAAAAGAAAACGTATTAACAGCAGGTAGTTATTGCAGCGAAGAAGAAAGAAACAAAATAAACATAAAAGAAATAAATAACATAAAATATACAATGCTAAACTATACATACGGAACAAATGGTATGCCAGTAGCAAATGACTACTTAGTAAACGTATGGCCAACCGATATAGATAACATAAACAATCCAGAAAAAGACACAAAATATCAAGCATATAAAAAACAAGTAAAAGAAGATATAGATAAAGTAAAAGACAAAGTAGATTTTCTAATAGTAGCAATGCATTGGGGAGTAGAATATACCCATGAACCAACAGCATATGAAAAAGATATGGCATCATATTTAGCATCATTAGGAGTAAATCTAATAATCGGCACACACCCTCATGTAATACAACCAGTAACATGGATAGATGATACATTAGTAATATATTCTTTAGGTAACTTTATATCAGCACAATATCAGAATAAAAGCACTTGTACAAACTATAAATGCACAACAGAATTAATGACAAGTTTAAAAATAGAAAAAGATATAAAAAATAATCAAACAAGTGTAAAAATAACAAATGTAGAAAACGAATTACTATATAACTATTATAATCAATCAACATGGCGTAATTTCAAAGTAATACCATTCTCTAATCCAAAAATCAAAGAATATCTACCAAACTATAAAGAAGTATATAACACATACAAAGCAGTAGTACAAAAAATGGATAACGAAATAACAGTAAAAGATGCTGCCGAATAAAATATATTAATAACATAAAAACAATATCAAATAGTGATATTGTTTTTATTATCCAATGAATTAATAACAATTTCTTTATTATTATTAATAATAGCATCAATAACAACATTCTCAATATATTTAGAAATAATTCTTAAAACCTTCCTAGCCCCAAACTCTTCATATTCACTTTTAATAATAATATCATCAATAATATTATCAGATAAAATAATATCAATATTACAATATTTATCCCTAATATAATCAAGTCTATTATTAATAATATATCTAATATCATTTTTACCAAGCCTATTAAAAGTAATAACATTATCAAGCCTATTAATAAAAGCCAAATTAAAATAACACTTCAAACCACTAATAACATTATCACTATTAGAACCATTAAATCCAATACCATTTCTCTCAAATCCACTATTAGAAGTCATAATAATAATAGCATTATCAAACCTAACAGTTACACCCTTAGCATTTTTAATCTTACCCTCTTCTAATATCTGATAAAATAAATTAATAACACTTGGATGTGCCTTATCAATTTCATCTAAAAGAATTACACAATTAGGTTTACTCCTAACCTCCTCCAAAAAATTTCTATTATCATCATAACCAACATATCCTGGAGAAGAACCAAGAATCTTATTAACCGAAGTAGCATCAGAATACTCACTCATATCAAGCCTAATAAAATTATCCTCTCCCACTAATAAAGAAGCATAACGTTTTGCCATTTCTGTCTTACCAACACCACTAGGTCCAACAAATAAGAAAGAATAACACTTATCTCGATATCCCATTTTAATCTTTTTAGTAGTGGCAATAAGAGAATCAATAGCTTTGTCTTGCCCAATAATATTACTATGTAAAACTAAAGACATATTATTAACAGAAGTACCATTAAAATCAGTAAGCTCATCAATAGGCACCCCAGTCCTATCACTAATAACACTAGCAATATCATCAAATACAACTTCATTTCTAGTCTTTTTATTATTAAGTTCCATCTCATTAAGAAGAGCCATAAGTTTAGTTTCACTCTTTCTTATTTCATAAGCTTTATCAATATTATTATCAATAATATAACCATCCTTTTCCTTTTTAAGTTTATCAAGTTTCCTCTTAATACTATTAATTTCACTAATATTAGTACATTCCTTAATACCAACCCTTGAAGAGACTTCATCAAGAATATCAATTTCCTTATCAGGTCTATTTCTATCAAACACATATCTCTCAGACAAATCAATAATAGTATCAATCATATTATCAGATAAAATAACATTATGATATTTCTCATATATAGGCTTAAGTTTAATTAAAATATTTCTAGTTTCAAGAGTAGAGGGTTCCTCCACAACAACCTTCTGAAATCTTCTTTCCAAAGCCGAATCATTCTCAATAAACTTCTTATATTCAGAAGTAGTAGTAGCCCCAATACATCTAATCTTTCCCCTTGCTAAAGCAGGCTTCAAAATATTAGAGGCATCAATAGCACCCTCTGCCCCTCCCGCTCCAACTAAAGTATGAATCTCATCAATAAATAAAATAATATCATCATTATCTTCTATCTCTTTAATAACCTTTTTCATTCTCTCTTCAAATTCACCACGATACTTAGTACCAGCTACCATCGTAGCCATATCAAGCGATATAACTTTTTTTCCCATAAGAAGATTAGGAACATTGTCATTAGCAATAAGTCTAGCTAATTCCTCCACAATAGCGGTCTTACCAACTCCAGCCTCACCAATAAGTATAGGATTATTTTTAGTTCTACGACATAAAATTTCCATAACCCTTCTAACCACTTTATCTCTACCAATAACAGGATCAAGTTCATTATTCTTAGCCATATTAGTAAGATCAGTTCCTAAATCACAAATAAGTAACTTTTTCTTTTTATTTTTCTTAGAACCTTTAACCAAACTAATAGAAAAATCATCATACATAGACTCAATATCAATACCCATTCCAATAAGAATTCTAATAGCAATACCTTCTCCTTCTTCTAACATAGCAAAAAATAAATGTTCTGTTGTAACTTCACCATTATTATTTTCCTTAGCATCAATAATCGACGAAGAAATAACCTTACGAAGTAAAGGAGTATACAAAAAGAATTCAGCCTTTTTTTCTGTAACTCCCACTACTTTACACAACTCACTCTTAAAAGAATTATAAGTAAGATCATATTCATTAAGTCTATTAACAATATCATTGTCACTATTCAAAATAGAAAGAAGTAAATGTTCCGTACCAACATAAGGATGCCCCAAATTATTCATCTCTATTTTTGCATTATTTAATATATTTTGTGCCTCATCATCAAAATTACCTATCATAGTTCAATTTCTCCTTTCATATATATTCTATGAATATAATGATATATAATTAAACATTTTAAACAATAAAAAAAGACATTTTATATATCATAATATAAAATATCACTAAATCACTATTATCAACACATCTGTTGACAACAAAGAATAAAATAAGTTAACAATAACGCCCTTATTTTAATATACAAAATATTGTTTCTTAAATACAATTAAGTCAATATATATACTTAAAACATTTAAATAAAATTGTAAATATAAAATGTAACTTAAATAAGAAAAATCAATAAAAAAAGATACATATACAAAAAAAAGATATCTACCTTTGGTAGATATCTAAAATACAATTATTATACTAACGCAAGCACAAGTAATACTAAAATTACAAGTAAGAATAACATAAGTACAAATCTCCATATATACTTAAACCAAGTAGTATAAGGAACATCAAAATATTTAAGTGCAAATATTACTAAGAAACTAGTAGGAGCAACAATTGATGTTAAACCATAAACACTTTGGAAAGTAACAGCATATGTAGACAATAATGATTCATCAGTTACCGCGGCAATAATATTAGAATATACACCTGCCGCAGTATAATATAAATCAGAATGCAACAAAGTACCAAGCATAGTAATTAATGAAGTAGTAACAACATTAATTCCTAATTTAGTATCACTAACCCAGTTAATAATATTAGCAACAAATCCATGATTATATGTACTAACTAATATAGCATAACTAAGAATTACTAAGAATACCATAGGTACCATTTTTTTAGATCCACTTATAAAATCATTAATAACTTCATCAAATTTAACTCTATAAACAAATTTAATTAATAAAGTAAATAAAATCAAAGTTATAATAATTGACATATAAGAACCAAGACTAGCCCAATTACCAAATGCATACATATTATTAGAAATGATATTAGAAAATATAGCAAAATTGCCAATCTTTAATCCTAATAACCACTCATTAAAGCTATCAAAACATGTAATACCAAATAAAGTATTCCAAGGTAAATAACCTAAAACTAATATAACAAATATAATAGCAAATATAACAATCATAGGCCAAGTTTTAATTTCCTTATAGTCACCCTTAACCTCAGTAGCCACTACAGCATCGCTTTCATTAAGTTCATACTTAACTTTCTTATCCTTAACATTCTTCATATATCTATTAATAAAGAATATAAGTAAAGCAGTACCAAACACTAGTATAGCAAGTTTAGCCCATACTGTACTAGAAAGACTAATACCAGTTAAACCTTCAAATGTAGTAGCAGAATAACCATAATAATTACTAGGATCTCTAAAAGTTACATATAAACCACCCATAAATCCTACTAACATAGAAACGATAGTAGAACTAATAGCAACTAACTTATCATAACCAAGTAATAAGATTATAGCAATTACAAATGGTACAAATATAAGAAGTACATTAGTTAACCCAGTAAGTGAAGTTAAAACAGCAAATAAACCAGTAGTAATAAATACAAATAATTTACTATTAGCTTTAACCTTTTGTGCAATATTATCTACTAACTTCTTATAAGCAGGAACCTTATTTAATACACCATAGAAAGCTCCAAGTACTAATAAATAAACTACAGTATCAAAGAAATAATAGAATGATTGTACAAAGTTAATCAAAACATCACCAAGTGGTATCATAGTATAAACATCTTTTAATCCTTTTACACCACAAACACCAAGTATAGCTAAAATTGCATCTACTGCTATAAGTGAACCTAAAACAATTAATATTACTTTAAATAAACTATGTTTTTTCATAATAACCTCCTCTAACATAATTATAGCACAACTAGAATAAAAGTAAATAAAAAAGAGAAAATTTATATAGTTTTTCCCTTATTTTATAACGATTTATTAAAGTTAATTAATTATTTTTTATCCTTCATTTGAGGAAATAATACAACATCTCTAATAGAAGGTTGGTCAAAGATTATCATAAGAAGTCTATCAATACCAAAGCCAAGACCACTAATAGGAGGCATTCCTTGCTCCATAGCAAGTAAAAATCCTTCATCAACATCCATAGTCTCATCATCACCTTGTGCTTTAGCCTTAAGTTGATCCTCAAAAGCTTCTCTTTGTGTTTTAGGATTAACAAGTTCTGAATAAGCCTTACAAAGTTCAGTACCACAAGCAACAACCTGGAACATATCAACCATTCTATTATCCTCATCATTTCTTCTAGTAAGAGGCATCATCACAGCAGGATAATTATATATAATAGTAGGTTCAATAATATTCTCACGAATTTGTCTCTTATATACAAAATCAATAATTTGACTAACAGATTTATACTCTTCCAAATCATTATAAGAATATAAACCACTTTGAACGATCTTATCCTTAAGAACACTAGGATCATCTATTTCAAGAAAATCAAAGCCAAATACCCTTCTCATTTCTTCAACATAGTTAATTCTCTTCCAATCTCTATCACCAAAATCAAGTACATGACCTTGATATTCAATTTCTGTCTTTCCTACTAGTTCCAATAATAAATTTTGCATAAATCCCTTATAAAATTTAATAGTATCTTCATAATTCCAATAAGCAACATACCATTCCACTTGAGTAAACTCTTGTAAATGTTCAGTATCCATACCCTCATTTCTAAAACATTTAGCAACCTCATATACCCTATCAAAGCCACCAGCAATACATTGTTTTAAGTAAGTTTCAGGTGCAATTCTAAGGTTACAATCAATATCCAAAGCATTATGATGAGTATAAAAAGGTTTAGCAGAGGCACCACTAACAGCATTCTGAAGAATAGGAGTCTCAACTTCCAAGAAACCATTTTCACCCAAATATCTATGGATAAAAGCATATAATTTACTTCTACCCAAGAATACACGTCTAGTGTCTTCGTTCATAATAAGATCAACATATCTCTGTCTATACTTCATTTCAGTATCAGTAAGACCATGGAATTTTTCAGGTAAAGGTCTTAAAGCCTTACCTAAGAAATTAAAATTATGTACCCTAAGAGTCTTTTCACCAGTTTGTGTAGTAAATATCTCACCTTCTGCGCCAATAAAATCACCAGTATCTATTTGCTTTTTAAAGAAATCATAATTATCCTCTCCAACAACATCAATCTTCATTTCAAGTTGCATATCAGCTTCAATATCACGAATACGAATAAAGCTAAGTTTACCCATTTTCCTCATAAAAACAATTCTACCAGCAATTCTAACATCACTAGTACCATCAGGAAGTAATCTAGCTTCCTTTAAAGTATGAGTTCTATCATATTTATCAGGATAAGGATTACAATACTCTCTAATTTTATCTAATTTTTCTATCCTAACTAATTCTTGTTCACTTCTTTCCATTTTATTTCACCTCTCCTATAACATTAGTTTTACTAACCAAATCATGTAACCCCTTACCATCTTTTCTATACATAGCCATAAGAAAACAAACAAATAATACCATAGTTTCAATATTAACTACCCATTTATAACTATAAGTAAATACCTTAATAGGTAAAAACGAAGTACAAATAATACAGTAAGTACATGATACAATACCATATATAAACAAACTTCTAATAATCAAAGAAGATAACTTAACAGTACTACCATCATCATTCACAACTCTAATCTTAAATATTTTTTTACCAAGTGTTTGTCCCTTATTCAAATAACCAAAAACAATAAAATAACCAATAAATAATACTATATTAATAATATTGACTGGAAGATTATCCTTTTGATATTCATATTCCAATTTCATTAACTTATCATTATATTCATTAACACTAATATTCCCTTCATTATACTCCTTACTAATATTAGATATTTCAGTATAAAAAGATTCATTAGAAGTATTAAAGCCAACAGTAATAAAAGATAATACTAAAGTCAAAATAAAATAATCAAAACAAAAGGCCAACACTCTCTTAAGAAAATTTGCTTTCATAACATCCGCTCCTACATATATTATACATCATTTTCAAGTTCTTTTAAATAGTTATTAAGGATTTTCATCATTTCATCACTAGTTTTAACTTTAAAAATAGCATTCTTAACCTCTTGTACATTTGGCATTCCCTTTAAATACCATGAGACATGGCTTCTCATTTCAAGTACAGCTACTTTTTCACATTTAATTTCAAGTAAATAATTCAAATGATGAATACACATATCGATTCTTTCTCTATAAGTTGGTTTAGGAATAATTTCACCAGTATTTAAATAAGTAATAATCTCTTTTATAAGCCAAGGATTTCCCAAAACACCTCTACCTATCATAATAGCATCACAACCAGTATAAGATAGCATTTTCTCTGCACTTTTAATATCTCTAATATCACCATTTCCTATTACCGGTATAGATACAGCTTCCTTAACCTTTTTAATAATATCCAAAGAAACAGTACCACTATAACCTTGACTACGAGTCCTACCATGAATTGTAATAGCACTAGCACCAGCCTCTTCACATATTTTAGCAACCTCTACTGCATTAATACTATTACTATCCCAACCACTTCTAATTTTAACAGTAACCGGGCAAGGAACAGCAGCCACTACCGCACTAACAATATCTCTAATCTTTTCTGGAGATTTAAGAAGTGCTGCTCCAGCCTGTGATTTAATAGCAACTTTAGGAACTGGACATCCCATATTAATATCAATAATATCAGGTTTCATAATTTCATATACCATTTTAGCAGCCTCTACAAAAGTATCCTTATCACTACCAAAAATTTGCTGTGCAATAGGTCTCTCGCATTCATCACAATAAAGCATATCCTTAGTTTTTTGACTATTATATATAAGTCCCTTATCACTAACCATTTCAGCAAAAACTAAAGAACACCCCTCTTCCTTAATAATTCTTCTAAAAGCACTATTACAAACTCCCGCCATAGGGGCCAAAAAAACATTATTAGATAATGTAATATTACCAATCTTAATCATTAAATCACCTGCTTAAAGTATTTTATCACAGTATTACAAAAAATAAAAGAAAAATAAGCAAAATAATGCTTACTTTATAATATACAAAAAATCATATAAAAAATTACAAACCAAATAAGATAAACCAAATACAAAAAGCATATATAATATTCTTGCCTGATATACCTTATTCTTTTTAAATATACCATTAATATTAATACCATCCATAGCATAAATAACTAACGGAATAACAAACAAATATAAAATAAACTTAATCATTCTCAAGTTCCTTAATCATATCATTTCTTCTAATATATTTATTAACATTAGAAAAAGGAGTTTCAA
>OJAW01000525.1_pt1 | contig 26688 bp, 36 predicted proteins | sample 1589151 | NCBI WGS metagenome assembly OJAW01 (sample SAMN03283290) | human gut metagenome | biome: human-associated habitat; material: feces | host: Homo sapiens | place: Peru | collected 2012
TAATAATCGATTTTCAGATGTGAAATTTCCATTAATTATAGAATCTTTCTGATTTACACATTTTTTATCATTGATATATTTATTTATATATTTTGATTCATATTTAAATAAATCATCAATATCACATTCAGCTAAAATTTCTAATCGTAAATTAGTTACGTCATAATCATCTATAAAATAATTATCTCCTAAAGTTCCTTTATGTCTTAAAGCTGAGCGATGCTCAATATAACGTCTTCCTATATTTTTACTGCTTCCAATGTAAAATAAATTTCTCTCAATATCAATTAACTTATATACACCACATTTATCTTTAAATATACCAGGTCTTTCACCAATAACACTTCTATGATTACATATATCTTGAAATTGTATATTTGATTTTATCATATAAAATGCTTTTTCAATTGTGATATCATTATATTCAAGATTATTTATTCTTATAGATACTAGTTCATCACCTCTAGCAGCTCCCATTGTACTAAAATATGTTTTTGGATCATTCCTATCATACCCAACATTACCACTTCAATCTACATTGCAATAATTTGGATATAATCTTTGTGCTGTTGATTTCAATGCGAGTCTAAATAAATCATAATTTGGATCACCAGGTTTTCTATTTACTCCTCTCATACATTGAAATATACCACAAGGAAAAATACTTGTTTTATGGAACTTACCTAATCCTTGTATTGAAACCTCTAATAAATGTTTTATTACCATTCTACCTTCTGGTAATGTACAAGTTCCGTAATTTATAGATGTAAATGGCAATTGATTTCCTGATCTACTTTGTAATGTATTTAGATTATGATATAATGCTTCAACTGCTTGATGACACTCTTTTTCTGTCATATCTAAAGCATATTGATAAACTTTTTCATCTATTTTATATAATGGACTATCAATAGGGGTTATATCTGTTGTTACTGGATAATATCCTGGCTTAAGATATTTTAAACCTTCTAGATAGTGTTTATAAAAACTTTTCCTTACATATGGAACCATTGTTCAATCTAAATGTGTTGCACTTACACCACCAAATTGTTGAAGCGATTGTAATTGAAATATAACTGCTATTAATTGCATTGCTGTGCTAACTGATTGAGCAGGTCTTACATCTGCTTGTCTTGTATTAAACCCATTTGCTAATATCTTATCAAAAGGGATTGATAAGCAATTATGATTACCTATTGCATAAGAATCAAGGTCATGTATGTATATCTCATTATTTAAATGATTATTTTTTGATTTTTCAGACATACAGTAATTTAAAGCATATTCTTTTGCAGTCATATTAGCTGCCATTCCTATTCTTCCGCCGAAAGCCTTTTCATCTAGATTAGCGTTTTGATTTTCAATGTTTTTAGCTTCTAATTTTTCTCCTACTCTTTTCATAAATTCTTCATATTTATCCATTTAAGCACCTCATTTCTGTAATTTTTTGTTATAAAAAAGTAAAGACTATTATTATACAGTCTTTACTTAATTAATTATATTATTTATGTAGTAACATAGAAGATTGATCGCCTCTAGCTACTATTCTACCATAAAAATCTCTGGTGGTGTTAGTTGCTTTATTGTAGCTACCAAGAATTCTTCTATAGAAATCTCTTACTGTTTTATCTCCATTAGGCTGTGTTTGAATATATCCAATTATTCTACCATAAAAATCTTTTATAATTTCTTCATTCATTATTCAACAACCTCTGCTTTCATATATTCTATGAGATCTCTGCAATTTGCTAAAGCATCTTCTTTTGTAACCTCAATAGCTTGTGTTATTTGTAAAGAAGGATTTGATAGAAATTGTTCTATAATTTTAATTATTTTACTTTCAGAGTAATCTAATCTTTTAAACGAAATCAAACAAGATTTACAAGGCACATTTAAATCAGGACAGGTAGGACCATAGGTGAATATTTCACTTATTCCTAAGTTTGTTCTAATAACTAAATAAGCAAAAGCTCCTTGATCGTTGCTTGCTTCTATAGCACAATTTCCTATATCTTCTATATCTAATTCACCGTAAGCTTTCGTTACATAAAAATACTCGAATGAATTTTTCATCTTTTTATATCCTTTTTATAAATTATACAATAAAAGAATCCACATTTACTTCATGAGCAATTCTAATTTCAAAATCATCATCAGCTATTTTTTTCTTATATTCTCTTGAATGTAATTGCCCTTCAATTTGTATCTTTGTACCTATATCTAATTTATTTATTTCTTTTGCTGCTTTACCCCAAGCTACTAGTGGAATGTAACAGTTAATTGATTGAGTATCAGTTGTTATATTATTTGCAATAATAAAATCTAAAACATCTTTTCCTGTTTTTGTTTTTCTTAAATCATTTCTCTTACAAATTCTACCATCGAGAAATACTTTATTGTTTAACTTTTCTTCTGGTTCATCCATATAAGTGAATACGTATACTTCTACTGAATTATGATTGTCAAATTTTTGAGAATATGTTCTTATGTTTCCAATTAAAGATATTTCATCATTTTCTTTATATGGGTTGGAAAATCTTTTAAACTTTAAGTTTATTATATCTTCTTTCCCATCTTCTCTTTTTACTATTAAATTTGCTTTATAATATTCAATATCATTTGTTATATGACTTGGTTGAATATTTTTTATTGTTCCTTGTAATATTATGTTATTCATTTTGTTCCTTTATTCCCTAAAAATGATAGATCCATCTGGTTCAGTTAATATACCACCTGATGACTCAGATGATGGTGGAGTAATTGGGATATCAGTATCTCCATTACCAAAAGCTGATGATCTTATTACATCTACACCCATTGGTAAATCAAACATTTCAGCATACATTCATGTTGAAGTATTAAGTAAATTTGTAGCATCAGTTTCAAGATTACAATTATTTCAAACATTTCATTTTTCAGTTTTACCGTGTTCTGTTAATTTATTATATACTTTTGTATATATATCTGAATCAATAAAAAACTTTAACCCATCTGTTTTCCAAGCATTATCAGTAAATACAGATTCATTATATAATATCGGTAAATTATAATCTTCATTATCCTTAATATTATGACAAATATTAACATATTTATATCTACTATTTGCAGAACCAAATAATTTATTACTAAATACATTAAATGCACCTGTACTAATTCTTTTTAAACTAACTTTACTATCATCTCTTATGCAATATGTAGCATCTGTATGACTTGTAATATAAGGATAACTCACTCCAATATAGGCATATGTACCATTACTAGGAGATTTGTTTTCTAATTTAACAAAATATTTAATTAATTCAGACTGTTTTTCTTGTGGTTTTTCCTGTGTATACATACCATCAATAAGTAAAGATGATACTGCACTTCATTGATTATTACCTGATACACCAAATGCAAACTCTCCTATACTAATCAAAGAAGATGGTAATACTATATCAATACCAGAAGGTACACCTCCAGTTATGGATATATCTTCAGAGCTTATACTTGAAACAAATGCTTTACCTGCTATATGGGTAGTTCCAGATTGAATCATGTAACCGTAATCAACTGTCGCTCTATATCTTCCATATATTAAACATGTTCCTAAATAACAATCTTTTAAATTAACAGGTAATGCTGTACTTGGATTAATTTCTTGATATGTTTGTTGGTAATAGCTTTTATTAAATATTGGAGTAGGTTGGGTGGCAAATTTTAATGAAGTACAGTTGTAAAATATATTTGATTCTAATTCTAAAATTGTATTTTTTGTGTTATTCCCATCAGAATATACATCTGTTAAATCAACATATTCCAAAGATGTACAACTTTTAAAGGCATTTCTCTTAATTATACAACTGTTGTTTTTTGGATATATAGTCAAACCAATTAAATTTTTACATAATTCAAAAGCAGAGTTCCCAATATACTCAATATTAGATGGTAGACTTAAATCTTGATATACATCTTTTAGATTTATATATGTATAATAGGCAGTAGATTCAGTAGGTTCAAAATCTGCTGCTGTAGGCTGTGGATTTGCTTTTACATAACCATCTGAAGTTTTTACATAATATGTTGTATTGCTATTAAACATACCAGCTAAAGTGTATAAATCAACTTGTTTTGTATAGCTTATTGATTTGTAAAAAGCACGGTCATCAATTCATCTGATACTACGTGGTAAATAAAATTTATACTGATCTTCGTCATAACCTCTTATATAGGCACACTCACGAAAAGCACCACTACATATTTGAATAAGTCCTTGTGCGCGGGTAAGTCCTAAAGTACCAATCTGATTTGAAATATAACTATAATTTGATGCTCTATAGTTGTAAAAAGCGTCAGTATACACATACTTGCAATCTTTATGTAGTATTATTGCTACACTACTATGTGGTACTGTATAATTCTCAAGCATATAAGCTTCTGATTCACCTGTTAAACCAAGACAAATAGCATAATCATTATCACCTAATCTGGCATACTTAATTTTTATATTTGGCTGTCCAGCAGCAGATGTGTATTCTGTTATATGCAATCTATTTACAACTGCAGTAGGTTGATAATATGTAGTATTGGGATTATAACTTGTAGCTTTTATATATATAGGGGGATTACCACCTGAAAAAGTATAACTACTTTTAAATAATTCATAGTATGTATCTAAAGGGAATGTTTCTTCTGTGATAGATACCTGCTTGTAATCTCACTTATCACCTAAACATTGATAATCAAGATAGATATCTTTCTTTAATCTTATATTTTTCAAATTATTAATGTCATATAATGAGGCTATATTTAAGTTATATATAGGTTTTGTATTCTTTGACCCAGGTATTAATATTTTACTTACATCTTTATTAACACCATTATTTTCTATATTTGTACCTTCTACATCTGACCCTATTTTATAATATCTTATATTACCTGGATAAGTAGTAGCACTTGAATCATTATAGATAGAAGGAGTACCTGTTACATTCATCCAAAATGACATAGGTTTTACAAAAGCTGTATCACATAATGGTGTATAATTTAGATATTTAGGAGCTAATTCTCAAATCTTATCTGTTCCTTGATAAACAGTTTCAATATCAGTCGACCCAAGTGTTATCCTTTCTACATCAACTGAATTTTTTTCTATCATTATATTAGCTCTCCTTTATAAAATAAAGTGTGTTTGAATCTTTTGTTAAACTATTATATTCTGCTTCTGAACCAACTCATAATTTAGTTGGTTTACCACTTTGAGCTGAATTAAGTCAACAATCAGAAGTATTAGTTAGTTTAGAAGCTTCTGTACCTGTTAATGTGTCTCCACTTTCTGATATTTTTCCATCACCAACTAATAATCTATTTGTATTCTTATCATAAACTGGTTGACCATACTCTAATATATCAGATTTATTTTTTATATTATCAACTCTTAATACCTTTATTCTTGGGTTTGTTTGAGACATTTATTACCTCACTTAATCTTGTTTTCTTTTAGCTGAAACTTGATCTCCAAGTTCAACTTCACCTTTTTGTAATTTTGTCATAAAATCAATAGCGCTTTCTGTTTTCTTTAACATTTCGTCATTATTGATTTCTTCATGCATTTCTTTCTTCTTGATATCTAATGAGTCTAAATAAGCGTCAAGTAATTCATTCTTTTCTTCATCACTAGCTTTATCAAAATCTTTATCTAACTCTAATCCAATATCACTTAATAATAAACCATCTAGATGATCTAATTCATGTTGAAATACAAAAGCAGCTTCACCATCTAATCTAATAGATTTAATTTTGCCTAATGGATCTTGATAAGTTATAAATATTGTTGTATTTCTTGGTCTAATAAATTCTTTATTTGGAATACTTGAGCATTTTTCTCTTTTTAATGTAAATCCTTCTGACCTTGAAATTATTGGATTAATAAATGATCTTACATCACCTTTAAAATTAATAACTAAGATTCTCTTGTTATATCCAATTTGTGGTGCTGTGAGACCATTAAGATTGTTTTCTCTAACTGTTTCTTTTAGCTTAAGAATTATTTCTCTCATTAAGTTATTTTCTTTGCGAATGTCTAATTCGTCAGCTCTTTCACTCAACTTTTCAATATCTGTGATAATTTCCATCTTTTACTTTTCCTTTTTTATTTTATTTTTGTTATAACTAATTGGTAGAGATCATTATCGAAATCTGCCAATAAATTAATGATATAAGGTTCATCTAATGCTTCATACATTAAAGAACTACCTTGTTCTGTAATGACTTGGTTGTCTTGCATTATATCCAAATCATCTGATTTATCTAATATTGTAAACATTCTTCCATATTCATCTGAATTAGATAAATCTATTATATAAGAACCATCATCTCCAAATGATCCTGATTTACTTATTCCTATTGAATCTAAAAATTCTTTTTCATTCATTGCTTAAACTCCATCAATAAATTTAGCAGTAATTTAATGGTTTTTAATATTTTATTATATTAAATTTAAAAGGTTAGATTATTTAAAATCTAACCTCCTTTTATTGTCTTCTTTAATTGTTCTAATGCTTGATTGTTTTCTTCTATAATACCAATTTGTGTAAATTTTTTATCTATTGAATTTAATAATTTTTTATTTTGATTTGTATATTTATATTGTTTTGATTTTTTAACTGGTTTATTAAGTAAAAACATAATATAAGAAAGTGTTTGATAATTATCTAGAATTGGTTGAATATTTTCTTTTATCCTTTCTAGTCTTTCTGGTTCAACTAATCCTTTTGCACATTCTTCTTCAAAATCTTTTAAGTTATCAAGCATTTCTTTTCTTTGATCTGCTATTTGATTAAAGTATTCTACAACATGTTTAACTGCCATTATTTACCTACCTTATTTGTATTTAATATTTTGATATTGTTGTTTACAAATAATGTTTTATCTGAACAAGCTTTAATTGCTTCTTTTATTCTCTCCTCAGGTCTTTTATCTTTATTAGCCTCTAAAACTCCAATAGCAATTTCGTCTCCGCTTCCCATCACTAGATAATCATCTATTTCTTCAGCTGCCCCTTCATGATCTATTTTAAAACATTTATCTCTGTAAGCAAACATAAAACTTGAGAGGATTGTTTGTAATGGTTTTCCTTGTGTATCTAAAGTTATAGCTCTATGATCAACTAAAACATTATATAAATTATCATACAAGTCTGTAATTACATATTTTAAGTTTAAACCATGAACATAGATATTATCCGTTTCAAAAATATCTGGGTAGACTTGAATTAATTGAACAGCTCTTAAACTACCTACACCACCACATATTAAGTTATTATTGTTTATTGGTATTTCTCATATTTTTTGAGATTCACCTTTTAAATTAGATTTAAGATTACTACATGATACTTGACAATCACAACCTACATAAATACTTTTTGTCTTTTTATCTTTAATTGCTATTACTACACTCATAAAACCTCTATATTAATTGAAAAATGCATGTTTAAACATGCATTTTATTTATAATAATGTATCTTATTTAATTTTTAATAATTCATGTTAGAACATTAATTTTACTTGTTTAAATCATACTTGTGTTTAAATGTAGGTTTAAGAATACTTTTTGCATAATCAATTTCTTCTTGCATACCTGGTGTAATTTCATCAGTATCTGCTATCCACAATTCACTACAATACTCAATAAGCCTTTTATTAAATTCAAATGCTTTCTTTCTTTCACTCTCATTATTATCATCCATAAATTGAGTAAAATATAAATGCGGTGCAATAGGCATATAACCTAATTTAACTATTTCTTGACAATACTTTTTGGCCTTATAAACATTTGTTATAATATCTCCTCTATAAGGTGAGCATACATAAATATTTTTCAAATTATCTATGTTAGCATTTAAAACAGGTGTAGCATTAACAATATGTGGTCCTTTAACATAAACATCTACACTATCATTTGTTTTACATAACAATCTTGCTTCAACCGCTAGCCTATCACATTTATTGTTATATTCATTAGATGCATGACCTTTAACCCAAATCCATTCAACATTAGTGAAATTTCTAATTTGAACATCTAATTCATTCCACAAATCTATATTAGCATTTCTTCTCCAAAATTTTGTTAATGTGCTAATAACATATTGAGAATCACTATACACTTCAATCTTCTCATCATTTGTTATATGTTGTGGGAGTAAGGTGTTTAGTGTTTTAAAAGCCTCAATAACTGATTTAAGTTCCATTCTTTGATTTGTTGAATTACCATTATAACCACTAATTGAATATTCATTAGTTGGTGTTTTTATAATAGCACCCCAACCACCAACACCCGGGTTAGGACTACAAGCACCATCAGTATAAATTTGAATCATCTATTTTACCTTTTTATTAATAATTTTATCTTCTAAAAGAATTTTTGTTTGTGTAGGTGCGTTTGGTTGTGTATTAGTAATAGCATCTTCCATATTTTTCTTTTCAGCACCAATAAAGTTAGATAATCTATTTACAAGGTTTTGTTGATTAATAATTTTTTCATCATATTCATGTGTAACTTTATCTAATTCAACTTTTCTTTCTTGTAATAAAACATCTGAATTAACTTTAATTTCATTTTCTAATGTTTTAATTCTAGCTTTTAATGAGTTGATTTGGGCAGTTGCATTATTCTTAAAATCTTCTTCTTTTGATTTATATTCTGCAACAATTTTATCAGTTTTCATTTTTTGCTCTTTTTTAAGAACTTGAATTCTATTTTCTACCTTTTTCTTTTTCTCTACCTTGCTAGTAATTGAATTACCAAAAATAGTTGCTACCCAATCTTTCTTAAATACAAGTAACAATATAGTACTAACAATTACTAAACTAAGAAAAACAATTAAAAATACCATTTTATTTTATCTCCTTTCTTATGGTAATAATTTTTTATTTGTGTAATACATTTTAATCTTTTTTAATACATTTGGAACATCATCAAGTGAATAGTTGACATAAATTTTTGGGTTGTCATATAACTGTACTGAAATATCATCTCTTAATTTGGAGATTTGAATTAAGGCTTCTTCTAGTGAATCATATTGTGCTTTAGTCAATTTCTTTGTTGGTAATGTAACATAACCAATATAACTAAATCTTACATAACCTAAATCACTTAACAATTGTTCAGCATCAGGAATACTTGGTGCTAACTGTTCAATAACTAAAAACCTATAAGCTTCATAATGCTCAAACATTTTAAGAAATTTACCATCTGGTAAGATAAATGAACATTTTTGATATTGGCTTGTACTAGGTAATTTCACAGTTAATATTTCTTCAACAATTTCATCATTAAGAATTCTTTCCATCTGTTTTCTTTCTCCTATAGCATGTTTTATTGCATAATAATTGTGGATTAATTGATAAAAATTTTCTCTTATTGCACCAACATACAGTTGAATTTTTATCAACAATTCTTGTTCTATAATAGAAACAGTTTTGACAATTTATTATTTGTGATTTATTTTGATTCTCCATTTTTCTTTACCTTTGTCTTTTTTACTTCAGGCTCTGGTTTATCTTGAACTTTGATTGATCTAACAATTGCTTCAATATCACTATAATTGATATCGTATCTTTTTAAAAGACATAACATAACTGCTTTTTCAACATCATCTTTATCTTCAGCATGTTTTGTTACAATTACTTTATCATTATCATTAAAAAGCATAATTGTTTTATCTTTATTCTTAATAATTCTTTTAATTTCAAGATCATTCAAAATATCTTGATCTTCATCTATAACTTCAAAATTATCGTCTCTTACAATTACAGCTTGTTTTAAATCCTTGTTTAATAAAATTGCATAATCATATTCATAACCATCTGCATGATAATAATATAAATCATCAAAATCGATCAAATTATCATGATTATTTTTTTCTTGCCCTTTAAGTAAAGCCATTTTTAGAAGTGAAGATACTTCAGGATCTTCCATCACAGCTAGAAGTATATGCTTTGGATTTACATAATTCATGTCTTTAATATAAAATTTCATATTTTTACCTCTTTTATCTTTTTATTTTTTAAATGGTCTTGGTGGAGAGATTTGAACTCTCACGCTTTTCAGCACCAGATTCTAAGTCTGGCATGGTTGCCAATTACATCACACCAAGTTATTAAACCAGATAAATTTAATTATCTGATTTTATGGCAGGGGTGTAAGGTGTCGATCCCTAATAACTTGGGCTGGACCCCAAGCCTACGGTTTTGAAGACCGTTCCCATCGCCGGATGGTGAGACACCCCTCTGTTATTTAATAATACATTATTTTATTCATCCAAATTTAAAACCTAAATCTTTATATAAATTAATGTTTTCTGGATTAACTAATGTATTAATGTTATCCTTTTTAGCTTTTTTACTTTCTAGACTAGCTAAATGTTTAATTTCACCTGATTTTAAACTTGATTGTCTACGTTTAATATTGTATTCAGCTAGCTTTGTAGGTGAAATTTTAAGAGTACAGTATTTATTCTGATGTGTTTTTAATCCTCATCAAGTATCATATGATTTCCCGCAATCGCAATAAAACATTTATAATCCTCCATTACACTATGGACCTACATTAAGTAATCTATTTTACAAGATTACTTATAAGATTTAATTTGGTTTGATTGCTCAAACAATTGCAATTTAAATAAAAATTGATTAATTCTTGCTTTTCTTTCATATTCATCAAATTACCTCTTACATATTATTATACAGTATAGAATAACTAATTTGTAAATTTATGTTTATTTATTTTTTTCTTTCATATCTATCTCTGTATTTTTTGTATTTCTTTTAAATGCTTTTGAACCATATTCATATCAGCCATAGAATTATATAGATTAGGAAAGTTGGTATCATTTAATGGCACGGTTAAAAATAATGGATACACTTTATCAGCTGTTATAAACATATTATTAAATACATATCCTAATAATATTTGTGCATCAATCATAGGTATACAGCCATCCATACCAATTTTATCAAATGAACAAGTTATTCTAGTTTCTGGTTCTTGGGTTATTAGTTCTAATAATTCCATATTTACCTCTTATTATATTATACAGTATTATTTTGTTAAAGAATTATCAATAATTTTATTTCTTTTAACACATTCTCTATTTGCTTTATTTTCATCAAAATAAATATTTGGGTATAAATCATTTTCTTTATAAACATGATTATCTTTTGAAATTGATTTTGCTTTTGTATCAAATAAACAATTTATATTTTCAAACCTACCTAATTGTATTTGACAAGAAACATAAGGTCCAATATTATTAGCTTCTATCTTATTATGTATTTTAAAAGCTTTAACTTCACATTCTTTTACATACCATTTATGTGAGAAAAATCTTTGTTTTAAAATAAATACTGGTTTACCTAATTCATATTTAGTTCCAAACATAATTTATACTTCCTTATTTATTATGACTATATTATAATATATAATTTTGAAAACTCCAACTAATTTTACATGGTTTTTAAAAATTTTTTATTTTTCTTCTATTACTAACACATTACATTGTTTTGAATATGCTATACAACCATCAAGTGCTATTATACCTTCATCAATAAAAGGATTGAAACAGGCATCTTCTCCAAATTCACTGCCTTTTTTATGTAGTCTACTATGACCCCAAGATGTATGTCAATGACCACACACTATTGTTTTACCTGGATATTTTCTACCAGCATTCCAATCTTCCATACCATTAAACCATCTAGCACCTTTCCAAGATGTATCATCACCAGTTTTTAAATCTTCATATTTTCTAATTAATGGAATCCAACCATGAACAAATATATAATCATTAACTTCATAATAATTAACTGCTCTTTTAATTAGATTAAAATAATTAGTTAATCTACTTTTTATTACATCAGCTTTATAATCACCACGTAACAAGTCATATATGTTATAGTTTGTTAATTGAGCTATTGTATCTAATGTTCCATTTGTAATGTGATGACTACTTATATTAGAATAATCATAAAGTTCTTCTAAACAATCTTCTATTAAATCTTCATGATTACCTTTTACTATGACTAACCTATCTTCTGGAATTGATAATAAGAAATTTAATAATTCTTTTGCTTCTTTAGCTCTATCAAATAAATCTCCACAAATAATCAATCTATGGTTTTCATTATTTATATCAAATCCCTTTTCATCCAATGCTTTTTTAAATATAGAATAAAAACTATGAATATCTGATACCACAAAATTAATCATCATTATCATTTTCCTTTTCACAACTAAAATCAACTAATAATTCATATAATAAATTATATCTTGTTATAATATCACATAAAAGTACTAGGTTTAGAAATGGGATAAATATTCTTAATGGTATAGGTTCTTTAATTTTTACATCAGGGATATCTAATTTCTTATTTGGATATTCTTTAGTGAACTTTGTGAAAAGTGATATAGCAACAATAAATAAACCTAAAATTGTAATTCCAATTGTTCCTAATCAAATAAATAAAATTCATTTTAATATTTCCATAAACAGCTTCCTTTAAATATAGAAAAAGAGAAGTATTTAACTTCTCTTCAGATAGTGGGGTGATAAGTGGGAATTGAACCTCACAACTTAAGAGTCACAATCTTACATGTTACCTTTATACTATTATCACCATATAATTGGTGGAGCTGATGGGAATTGAACCCATGTCCATAATATTTAAATTAAATAAAATTTTTATATCATAATCTTTAGCATTATTTGTTTTATCAGAACTCTGCATTTAATGTTCTATTCACCTTAATTTTAAAATCCAAATAGTTGGCTGAAGGTGTCAATTGCACTATTTTGGTAAAATCATAAATCACTTTATGATTGAGGAAATATTTATCCCCCAACTTATCTATGAACCTCAAGTAGATGTGTCAAGTTGTCAATCCCTCTACTGTTTTGGTGTTGTCTATAATTAGGCAACTAAATAATTTGTATTTGCGTTTATTGTTTTTCTTGTCTTTCCAAGATGTCATATGAATTTATTTAATTTTCAATAAAATGTCGAGACCTTAACAGCCCCAAATCTTGAGTGTTGAATTTTTATATTATAGTCCATCACTCAAGACATACATAATTATTTACCAAATAACTGGCTAGCCCTGCTAGAATTGAACTAACATTTACAGAGTCAAAATCTGTTGTTCTACCATTAAACTAAAGGCTAATATTCTTTGTATATAAAGAAGATATTTCTTTAACCTTATAAGACTCTTTAACTCAATCTATGATTGGTGGGAAGAAGTGGATTTGAACCATTGAAAACCAAGGTTGACGGAGTTACAGTCCGTTGCATTTAACCACTCTGCAATCTTCCCATTTTGGTGGGTTACTCTGGACTCGAACCAGAATCCCTAGATTTTCAGTCTAGTGTATTGACCATCTCTACCAGCGACCCATAAATAAGTAGGCTTATTTTAAGTTCCCCTACTTTTAGAACTATGAGAGTAAATGTATAAAAAAACACTTCTCTGGCTAACTCAACACTTGGATTGAGAAGCAATTTGTTGAAGGATACCTCCAACTAGGTTGACCTAGAACTTTCGTTCAGCCAAAAATATTATTCAGCAATTACTTTATAAATTGTTGTTGAACCATCAACTAAAACTGATTTATAACCATCTACAACAAAGTTTGTATTTTCACCTTCTGCTAGGTTATTTGCAGGATTGAACTTATTAAATTCTCCACCACTAACCTTTATTTTTGCTGTTCCATTGGTTCTATGTGCATCATATAAGTTTAATGTAAATCTCTCATCACTTTGACTTGATAATTGTTGAATTGAAAATTTACCACCTTTAATTAACGCTTCGCCTTCAAATACATATACTGCTGAAATGTTACCAATAAATTCACCACTTTCAATAGTTAATTTACCACCATCAACTACATCTAGTGCATAGCAATCATTTTCTTTTGCTTTTAATTTACCATTTCCAGTAATTGTTAAATTACCATTAGAACCAACTGAAATTAAAGACCATTTATCTTCTGTTTCTGTATCAACCCAAATATCTTCTGTATTATTAATTGTTTTTTCATTAAGATTAAGTGTAACCTTTCTTGTAACAACTAATGTGTCATCAATAGTAATATCTTCTGTAAGTTTTATCTCATCACAAGTTGAAGATAAAGCTGTTTTTAATTCTTCCTTTGTTGATACTTCTGTAATTACAATTTGTGGTTGTTTAGGTGTTTCAGGATCTTTACCTTTTCCACAAGCAACAAGTGCAACTGAAACTGCAATCATTAAAACAAAGCAAGTTAAGATTTTGAAAAATTTTTTCATTTTGTTATTTATTCTCCTTTTATTTTTTTTTTATTTTTCAAATGGCGATCCTTGCGGGTAATGCTCCCGCTATTTTCTGCGTGACAAGCAGATGGATTAACTTTTTTCCCAAAGGACCAATTTTGGCTCTCTGAATAGGACTCGAACATATGACGGGCAGATTAACAGTCTGCTGTTCTACCAACTGAACTACCAGAGAATAAATGGTCGGGATGGCAAGACTCGAACTTACGACCACAGGACTCCAAGACCCGTACCCTATCCAACTGGGCCACATCCCGATATATGGTACTGATGGTCGGACTTGAACCGGCCATTAGCTATAATTACGAAAAGATGGTTTGTCTTTATCATATAACTCATAAAAGTTTTTACCATACTTAGATATACAATAGTTTAAATATGGTTGTATATCTAATTCTTCTAATAATTTGATATCTTTTCCTGAATCTTTAACTGCATTGAGCTTAATATCAGTCTGACTTGTATGCTGTCCTTTAATTTCATAATAACAGTTATCGATTATAAAATCTGGATAATATGTGTGTCTTTCATTATTTATATAATAAACAAACGGTGTTGAATTTCTTAAAATATTTACATTATGTTCCAAATTATAAATTAAGAAAGCTAATTCTCAAGAACTATCACACCAATAGCCTTTGTATCAACCACATTTAAATCCAATGCCTATGCCAGTGTTTGGATGAATATAACCTGATTGATACTTTTTCTTCATTGTTTCAGATTGTTTTTTGATGCTTACGCGATCAAATTTATTATGTCCTTTTATATTGTCTATTATATATGAAGTAAGCTGATTATAAGCTTTTCTATTTGGGTTATTTTTACATCTACATTCATGTTGTTTTAAACTATTTAAACTATGACATTCTTTAGCACAGTAACTACAAAAAAGCTGCTGATAAGCATTGTTTTTATTATTAGATATAGTTGATATTAATCTATTTGGATTATTTTTACAGTAGGTCTGATGATGAGATAAACTTTGATTTGTTTTGCATTCTTTTTCACAAAATCTGCATTTCATTTATTATAAGTCTCCTTTATAATAAATTTAGCAATAAATGTTTACCTATTTCGTAAAGATAGATGGTCGGGGTAGTGCGATTTGAACGCACAAGCTCCTAAGAGCGACAGATTTTAAGTCTGTTTCGTATTCCAATTCCGACATACCCCGATATAATTATGCATTTCAGAGCCCTATTTTGCCACATCAGCATATTTACTTGAGTTTTAATGACTTTTCTTTGTCAATTTATATGTTAATAGCTGTATCTATATCGTTGGTTTCAATTAATTTTGTTACAAATGCATCATATAATTGAAGTTCTTCAGTTGTTGGGTTATCCATAAAATCTTCTGGATTTGCTCCTGCTGTGAAAAACCAATCTCTTAATTGCCCATTTAATATAGGATTATTAGTTGATTTTAATTTTATACCTTTAATTTTCTTAAACCATTTTTTCAACTCTTTTATCCAATGATTTCTTGATTGTGCATTAGGTTCTTTAAAAAGTTTGTCATAATGTTTTATAAATTGTTCTCCTAGGCTTGTACAAAGATCAATAGCATCAGATCTACTTAAAGCCATTTCTACTAATAGTTCCATTATTTAACACAATCTCCTTCTATAATATAATTATAATGTAAATATTTTAAAATTATAATTATAAATTTTGGAGCTTCCAGTAGGATTTGAACCTACGCTCTTCTGATTACAAGTCAGATGACTTAACCAACTAGCCTATGGAAGCATTATGTTAATTGTTTTTATAGTCGATTAAAATCTCTTTACAAAGGAGTGATTCGCTAACTTCAGCAGTTTGCAAGAACAATTAACAAAAACTTACACTTACTAAAATTAGAATGAGTTGATTAATTATCTTAAAGCGCCTGCGATAATTAACCATTCAGAATCTGGTGGACCCTCTTGGACTTGAACCAAGAACTGTCTGGTTATGAGCCAGGTGATCTAACCAATTGATCTAAAGGTCCATATCATAGATAAATTAATTTTATTTAATCTATCTACATATTATTATACAGTATATTCAACTAATTTTGTTAAATTATTTCAGGTTTTTTCTTATTTTCTGATTCACCTAAAATAAATTCAATATCAATTACATCAAAATTATTTAATTCATAGAAATGTTCTTCAATATATTGATGTGCTGTTGTTATTCTTCTGTTATCCCAATTATATGAATTACATTCAGATTGTGTGTTTGGACTTAATATTGTTAATATAATTGTATCTTCATCAAATCCTGCATGATCAAAATATTTTTGTTCATTTTCATCATCTGAATAGGTAATTGTTGCAATAACAGGAATTGTTGTGGCTCTATCTCTGATCTCTAAAAATTTACTATTCATAATATATCTCCTTAATCTTTATAAATATATTATATAATAAATTTTGAAATAAATCAACTAAATTTTAACTATATTTTAAACTTTTTTACTTTGTCTTTTAAGCCACTGATCTTTTCTATATTTCTTTCTTACACCATAAATTTTTGAAATATATTCAGCTGGCATCTTACCTGCTTGTCTAATCTCTGCTGTTGGTACTATTGTGTGTCTACAATTTGGACAACTCCAAGAACCATGAAGTTTCTTTGATATTGGTTCCATCTTATCACATAGTGGGCATTTAAAATTTTTATTCATCTTTTATAGTTCCTCCAATTTCTCTTATCATTGTATTATACAGTATAAATAAAAAGAAGATACTATTTTTGGTATCTTCTTTTATAAACTCATTTAAATCATTAAACTATTTATATCTTAGTACCAAAAATTATTAAAAAATCTTCTCAAATCACTTTGAAATGATTTCAATATATTATTATATTCAGTGGCAGCTTTCTCACCTGTATAGGTTACACTATATTCACCAAATTCTTTATTAAATGCTAATATTGCATTTAGTTTTTCTTCATTGGCTTTCTTAACTTCTTTCTCTGCTGTCTCTAAAATTTCTTTAACTTCTTTATTTGATTTTTCTAATATATCTGCTGCTTTTTGTTTTGCAACATCATATAATCTATTAGCTTCATTTAATTTTTTGTCAGCATCTTCTATTGCATTTGCTAATTCTTTTTTATGTTTACTCTTTTGAGCTTCAAGTATTTGTTTATTTACTTGCTCTTTTTTCTCTGCTTCTAAACATTCTTTTTCTGTATCAAATGTTTGATTTAACTTTTCACTAAAGTACTTCATTTTATTTTAAATTCTCCTTTTCTTTTGGACTTACCATTTTATTGGACTTACCATTGACTTATTTTCTTTATATAAAATGATTTAATTGACTCAGCCAAGCAGGAATTAAACCTACACCTTATAAACTTTCCGTAGTTGCTCTATCATTAAGCTATTGACTGATATAAAAACTAATTTTTAGTAATTAGTTGAACTGTAACCTATTAGCCCCTCAACTCGCTTGGTTACCAAGATCTCTCTTCCCCTACATAGATCTGGAGGATTAATCTATGTAATCTAATATGTCAATCCCATTGGTATAATTATTATTTTATAATTACAATAAATTTAGCATGTATTTTTTATTTATTTTATTAAAGCATAACTTTATCTATCAAAAATCTTTTTTCTACTCTTGAATCAACTCTTTCAGATACTGCTCTTATATTTAGATAACATGGAGTACTATCACTTGGTTTGTAACCTTTCTCATATGCATAACCACCATAAGTCATTACTGAAGGACTATTAAAGTAATATTTTGAACGTTTCTCAATATTACCTTGGGTATTAAATACAAATCCAACACGTGCACCCTGTAAATTTTGATGTGTATGACCCATTATATAAATATCTGCGTTGGTTACAATCTGATCTAATTCTTCAAGCGCATTCATTGATGAACCTAGTTTTCTTCCTCCTCTAGATCCGTGTTGACCAAATATATTTAATCTAAATTGATTTCCATTTACATCTTTACCAAATTGCAATGTTAGAGCTAAACCATTATTTCTATATTTATCTTGTAGTCCTAATTTTTCTGCTAACCATAAAGATAAATCAACACCTACTTCTCTCCACACTCTATTTTCATGATTACCTGGTGTCATAGCAATAATTTTATCTTTAATAGGTGATAATAATTCAAGTGCTAATTTTTGAGCATCCATAATATTAAGTGTTTCACTATATATATCTGATTTAGAATTTTTTAATGCTGTGTTTAAAATATCACCTAATAGGATACAATAACATTCAGGGGTGTCTTTTATGAATTGAATTATTTTTTTCAATGTTGAAATATCAGCATTAGCATCACCTATATGCATATCTGATAAGACATATAACTTTAAATTATTTCCTGGTAATTTTAATTTTTCTTTTATTGGTATAATTTCTGCCATTTATTATCCTCTAACCGTTATATCCATATCTACAAATTACAACAGTTGGTTTATCACTTGGTGGGATTGTTGTCTCATCACTTTCATAATCACCACACCATTCATCAATTGTTTTGTAATTTCCACTTCTGTAATCTTCAAAATCCGTGTAGTTATTTTTATAATCACCAGGAAGTTCATTAAATTTTTTTTCAACTTCTTCTCTTGTATGAAGATTCTCACCCCAATCTATAAGTAATTCACCAGCGTCTAATTTTTTAGCTTCTTCTTCACTACAAATAATACAACTATGTTCAGATGAGCTATTTGTTTCAAAACTATTAAATCTAATTGTTTGTCTCATTTTATCTTTTCTCCTTAATCATCACCTAATAAGCAACTGATTGAAGATAATTTATTATTTAACTCTTCAACTTTATCTTCTGATTCTTTTAAATTCTTTTTTAACTCTTTCACCCCAAGCTCTTCTTCAATTAAATCTGAGTTATTATTCATTTGATTTACAAGTGATATAAAATCTTTCTGTGATAAATATAATGTTTTATCATCTTGTGATATCTCATATAATGAATTATGTTCTTTGTTTAATTTTTGAATAAATTTAATCATTTTTATCTTCCTCTTCTAATAAAGGTTGTATATCTAAGGTAGTACTATCAGAATTATCTTGTGGTAGTATATTATTTTTAGCTGCTTTTAAAATATTATTAACATAATCAAGTATTTTATCTCTTGAATCTTTTGGTAAAGATTGATTATCAATAGATACATTATTTTGTTGATTAATTTGAATTAATGGAGTAGAATCAATTGAATCTAATTTTTTAGAAGCTTTCTCTATAGCAGAATCTGTTATTTGCATATAATTTAATAAATCACTATTACTAAATTCATTTGATTTTTTGCTTATTCTCTCGGCTACCTGATTTATAATTTTATCACTAATATCATTTAAGGTTTTGATTTTTAATGTATTTCTCTTTACTTGATTGTTATTAAATATTGTAATTAATTGTTTCAATTTTTCAGGATCATCTTCATCAACAATTGATTTTACTATAGTATCTTCTTGTTCAGAGTATGGGTTAATTTTAATCAATTCTGAACTAGTTATTTTTTCATCGTTCATTATAATATATCCTTATAAATCTGGGTTAATTTTTTAACTAAAGATGTATCTACTTCTTTTTTTAATGCACTATTTTTTTGAAGATATGTTGATTTTAATACTGCTTGAAGATTATCAGAAGGAACAAATTTATACTTTATCTGGTCATCTTCAACTTTAATTAATAATCTACCAATACCAATATTAATATCAGTTAATTCATTTTTATCTAAAATACTTTCATAAAATTCATCGCTAATACATAGAATAGATTTATCAGATAATTTATTAAAAGTATCTACTGGAATAGTTGTAATTATAGATAGGTCTTCTAAAAGATTCATTTTCTACAACTCCTTCTTTAATTTATTTATACTTATGTGATCTAAGTTATTATATTGATCATATAATGTGCGTAATTCTGAATAATAATTGTTTAATGATTTATTAAGACGTTTTTGTATATAATCTAACATTAAATCTGCTTTATCTTTATTCTTATATACATTAAGTTCTTTTATTATTCTAATTAATTTGTTACTAGAAATTTGTTCTTGGTTTAACATCATAATCATCTAATACCTTACATAATTTATTGAAAGATTTTCTGATTGTTCGATAATCTTTCATATCATATCCTACAACTTTAAGTGCTGTATCATAATCAATATTATCAACCTTAACATATTGATATAGAAGCAATAAGCACATCAATGATTGAATTTCATCTACAGTAGGTATTTTGATAGTTGTGCCACCAAAATATTCACACAAACGCAATAAATTTTTCTTATCTAGTACATAAGGAAGTTCACTAGCAGTTGTGTATTCAGGTATTTCACTCAATTTATATAACAAAAACATTGACAGTGAATATATGTCGGTGTCTTTTAAGTTATCTTTCATCATAATTAATCCTCATTCATCTCTGATATTGGTTGCATTAAAATATTTTCAATCATAGACTCATCTGGTTCACTTGTTCTTACTAAATAATGAAGATCATTAATAATATCTTTTCGTAATTTATTTAAAGTAACTCTTATATAATTATCTCATGATGAATCTAAATGTCATGTAGTTATGCAAGTATTATTTTCTTCCGCATATAATTTATCTATCAAATTAGGCTGATTACCAGAATTCTGCAATCTTATTTTATTGTGATTACTAAGTGTAAATGATTTTATCATTGATAGCATACAACTCATAAACAATCTATGCATCATAACATTATCATTTGAATAAATAGTTGTTTTTAAATAATTTTGGACTGTTTTTGAAATATCTAAAAAATATCTTTCAAACTCAACATTCAATAAACTATGTGATTGAGTAGTTATTGTTTGACTATACTGATTTTGTATTTCTTGATGAATATCTGGTGATTTATCTTCTAAATAGATTTGTCCAAAATTATCCTGTTGATAATTTATTTTCAAAGGACCCATAGCTTTCTTTATGTAATTTAATACTGATTTTATTTTTGGTAATTTTCTTGGGTTATTATCGTCAAGATATTGTCTTGGACTTATTAAACGTAAATATATTTGTTCCGCTACATAGATACTATAATTATCATAATCTTTCTCTGTGTAAAAAAATCTTTTTTTAACTGCCAACGCATATATTATACATTGAAGATATTCAAATATTGTATCAGCATTATGCTCATCTGTATATGCTGTATTATCTATATAGATACACATATCGACATATTTTATTTTAGGTATCTTTCTCATATTATTCTAATCTACTCACTCCGTTATTTTCTTTCACTATTGTGATTTTGTTGTCAAAAGGAATATCTAACTCATTCTGATGATGTGTGATTATATATATACTTTCAATATCAGTTAGTTTATTTAAAATTAAATCTATAATTTCTTGACATCCTATAGAATCTAAATTATCAAATATTTCATCTAGCACAATGATGTTTGATGAAAAGTTTAAAAATTTAACAAGCATATCTCTAATCGCAAATTGAATAATAATATCAATTTTTTGTTTTTCACCGCCAGATAATCCTTCATATGATCTATCCATATATTTGATTAATATATTATTTTTATCTAGTGTGAATGATATTTGATCATGATCAAATATCTCCTTAGCATATTCTTTTGATTTTAATTCAATATATTCAATGATATTAGATAATAATATACCTCTAAAATCTCTTATAACTATTGTATTCATCTTACTTATAATAGATATATGGTTATTAATATTATCTATCTCTATATTATTATACAGTATATTGTTTTTTATTTTTTCTATAGTGGATTCAAGTTGGATAATATCATTAGTATATTTTAATTTATTACTCTCAAGATTATTTTTTCTAAATATATTTTCATCTAACTCTTTAGTTATATTATTATAATTATTTGTGTGTTTATCTAAATCTGATTGCTCTTTAGATAAATTAATTTTAAGATCTCGTAATTCCTCGTTTAAATTATATAAATCATTTTCATAACATAAATTAATATCGGCTTTTGACTTATTATAATCGGATAGTAAATCTGAATTCAATTTTAATTTTTCATCTAATATGATTTGTTTTTGTGATATCTGATTTTCTAAATCTGAAGTATCTATTTTATGAACATGGGGTAATTTTTGTCCACATGTTGGGCATATATCTTTTATGCTAGCTAATCGATTTATTTCTGATTTTAAACTATTAATTGCTGTCTTTAATTCAGTTATATGTATTACTTGATCATTATTTTCAATGCTGAATTTATCTTGAAGTTTAGATAAATCATTATTTTTAGTTTTCTCAATTACTGATAATTGGCTATTTATAATTTCTACTTGATTTTTTATATCTAGCACATTATTTTTGCAATCATCTATTAGTTTATCTAGAGAATTTTTTTCACATGTGAGAGCATTAATTTTTTTTGTGATATTATCTAAATCATCTAATTCATTTAGCTTATTTTTTAAATCTTCTAAATTTCCTTCATAAATATTTTGTTTAGTTGTATTTGAGTTTAAATCTAATTTTAACTGATTTAATTGATTATTTAAATCATCATATCTAATTTTTATTCTATCTTTAATATCATCAATCATAAAATCGGATTTAGATAATTTTTCTAATACTTCTTTTCTGCCACTCGGTGTATTATTTGTAAATCTCTGTGGCAAACCTTGTCCTAAGATAATAACAGAGTTAATTAATTGTGGGGTTAAATCAGGTAAATAATCTGAAAGTATTTTTTCTGTGTCTTTTATTCCTTTTCCAGATTTATCAATATTATTAACATATAACTTTAAATTAGTTCCTAAATCTTTATGTTCTCTAGTTCTTATTAGTTTATACGTGACATCATCAATATCAAAATCTAACTCAATATATAAACCATCCGGTGTATATTTGTTAACAACATCTCGTGTTCCACGCAATGTTTCTCCTGTCAAAACATATAATATAGCTTCAAATATACTAGATTTACCAGAACCATTTCCTTTTGCGTTATCAGAAGTATTTTCATTTCTTCCAGTAACTATTACAAATCCATTTTTATCTAAATTATATGTTATATTTCCTATTGAAAGAAAATTTTCAATTTTAATATTTTTAAATTTAATATACATATGTTTCCCCTTAATTAACTATACAGTAAAAATAGGGGTGTTAAATTACCCCTATTTTATTTAATTCATATAATATTATATCATCAGAACCTAAATTATTTGTTATATAATCTCCAAATTGCTTTAAATGATTAACTTGAATTATCAAATCATTAGGTTTGTTGCTTTGTGATGTATTTTTTACTGAGTGTGTAATTACTCTATATTGCTTAAAATGCTTATAGCACAATTTTTTAGTTTCATCGATAATATTTAAAGGAACATTTATAGTTCCTATGCTATATTCTTTATCTAAACATTTTATCTTATCATTTAATTCATCTATCGATTCTGCATTAACTTTATAAAAATTAAAAGCATACGGATTATTTATTAAATCAATTTTCAAAGTATCAGTATCTAAAATTGCTACACAATGTGAATATTTAAAAGCATCTTCACTAAAGTTCTGTCCTGTTAAGTTACCCAAATTCAACATTCTATCATTTATTTGTGTTTGATTATGTAAATGACCATTTACAAACAAATTACAACTATCATATATTTCTTGTACATCAAAACCTTGTTTAGAAATATATTGACCATATTGTAAACCACTAATATCATTATGACTTAAAATAATTGTATTTTTAACTTCTTGTGTTTCCCAACTATCACCAATTGCGTAATCAATATAATATTGCAGTGGTTTTCTATTTGTTTCTAAAATATAAGGTAAGAAAATAATTCTATAACCAAAACCACTCATATAATAAGGTTCATTAATTATCTTACCTATTTTAGATAAAGCATTTAATGAATTATATTGTAAGTCTGCTGAACCCATTTCATGATTACCTACTAAAAAATAATGTGGTAAATTATTCCAGTTTATCTCTTTTAATGCTGTTAATTCTTCGCTATTAAGATCTGGTTTATCAAAGAAATCCCCAAGATGGCATACTGCTTCACACTTTTCTTCAATAGCTAAATTTTCAGCCCAATTTATTGATTCAATTTGATTTTCAAGTCTAGTTGAAAATTTCTCACCTTTACTTCTAACAATTGAACTATTTGAACAAAAATGATTATCAGTGTAAATTAAAATTTTCATTTTAACCTCTTATCCAAGTATTTTTATAATTAAATAATCTATAATATTTGATACAGGTAGAGATCCTGTCTTTAATTTTAAATCAATACCACATAATTCTTTAAATGTAGCAATTAATTGATCTTGATTATAATATCCAGTCTTATATTTTATAGCTATAAATTGTTTTGGATTCATACCTAATGATTGTGCTGTTGCTGATGGATTTAACTGAATATTTATTATATTCTTAAAATTATTATATAGTATATTTGTAAATCCAATTTCATTAATATCAATATTTTTTATATTTTTAAATATATCAATTAACTTTGTTTTATTTTTAGTAATTAAAGCATCAGTAAAATTAAAGATTGTCAGATCAGTTAAATCGCTAAATATATTTTCATCACAAAATGTTTTAAATGCTTTATTTTTATCTTTAAATAAATTTAACTTATCGATCTCATTATCTAAACGAAATAAATCATATTTACAGTTGTTAAGTAACCAATCAATATTTTCAGGTTTAAGTCCTTCTAATTTTGAGTAAGCATAATCTTTTATCTGCCAATTAGATATTTTAGGCAAATTGATTATATTATTTTCAAATAGATTTTTTGTTTCTTCATCAGTGATATCTTTTGTTAAAATTATAATATTATCTTTTGATAGTAATTTCTTATTATTTGATTTAAAGTTATCGTTTTTATAAATATATAAATATGAATTAACTGAATTTTGATTAAATATATCTACATTAGATTCATCAATTATTTTCAAATCATCAACATATAAAGGTTTTAATTGCTTTATTTTGATTATCTCATTTAGATATTGATTAAATAAGAAATTATCGTCAGATATAAATATAAGACACATTTTTGGAGTAGAACCAATATCAATTAATTGTTTAAGTTTTTTTAACTCCATTATTGCCTCCATAATTCAGTTATAAATGATTCAAAAAGATATTTTTTGTTTATATTTGGCAATTTAATTTTCTTCATATAATCATTAAATATCTTATACATTGTTATATATTTATAATTATTTTCTTTTATAAATAAATTATAAAAAGATACTGCTAAGCATCTATTTATTAAAGTGAGATCAAATTTTTCTTTTTCATTATCAAAAGCTATCTTATCACTTATCGTTAATGCGTTGGCGAAGTATGCAGATTTAATCTTTGTTATAATTTTATTTGTGAAAGTAATATATGTATCAATATCAAAATCAGTATATTTTAAGATATCTCCTGGTGTGTAACATACAGATAGTAAATTTGTGCAATCTCTTTGTTTATCTTCAATAAAATCAGATAACATTTCTTTAGTATAAGATTCAAAATTATATATTATACACCTATTTTTTATAGTAGGTAGCACACTTTCTATGTTACTGGTTAAAAATATTATAAATGAGTTTTTTAGAGGCTCTTCAATAAATTTTAAAAGCATGTTCTGTTGCTTAACATCCGATTTATTACTTTCATTTATCTTATCATAATCAATAAGATAGATATAAGGTTCTGGTCTTTCATAAATGTTAGATATTGTTTCTAAATTTATCATATCAGAAATATCAACAAATGGTAATTGTAACTTATCTACTATATAATTAAATAATGTATGTTTTCCACATCCTTTTAAGCCGCTTAATATTAAAGATCTAGGAAATGTATCGATATTTAAATTATTTACTAAAGTAATTAACCTATTTTGATATTTTATCATTATTCACACCTTGATATTTGTATAAAGAAAATTTCTATTGATATTTTTGGATTTATTTCTGTCTTGATTAAATTTTTTAACTCAAATAACTTATCTACAAGATATTTAAAATATTTCTTGCTATCTTCTATGTTAGTTGCATTTTTAATATCATTTTCAAATGAATTTGGAATAGATATTATCTCATAAGAATTAAAGATTATATATTTGTTTAAATCTAAGACAAAGTTTAAAAACTGATCAATAAAAAGTTTAAGATCATTACCGTTATTATCTAAAGATTCTATGATAGAAAGAATTAATTTATCATCTCCATCGATCATACCATTGACAAGTTTAAACATTAATTCATATGAATAATTACCTAAAGCAGTTAATACATTATTTATATTGAGATCTGATGATAAACTCAAGC
>OJAW01000526.1_pt1 | contig 26683 bp, 17 predicted proteins | sample 1589151 | NCBI WGS metagenome assembly OJAW01 (sample SAMN03283290) | human gut metagenome | biome: human-associated habitat; material: feces | host: Homo sapiens | place: Peru | collected 2012
CCACGCTATTGGCATGGGTAGTATCAGCCCTGGTCTTCCAGATAGGAAGTTTATTTATCTAACATAACAAAGTAAATTCAAACCAAATAGGGTGTGACTAGTCGATTAGTCACACCCTTTTTTGTTTGTTGCTCATAAGAATGAAGACCGTTCTTGCCTTCTGGAAAAAGCAGAAGATGCAGAATAGCAGACGATGAATGAAATTAGGCGATAATTGAATGATAATACAGACACAAATCCACAAAAAAGAGTTATTTTTGCAGTCGAATAACATCAAAAGACAAAAGCTATATGAACAAACGAACAGCAACAAACATTTTGAGTTTAAGAACCTCAGCCATCTCATGCCTGATGGCACTGAGTCTCGGCAACAGCTTTGCCCAAGGTATCACATTCCAAAACGATGCAAGCACCGGTGCCATCGCACAACTTGCCATCGACAACGATGCACAGAAGATGAACTGGGTGCTCACGCCAGACGGCAAGCAGTATAAATGGGTAACCGGCAAATACGGCTGGGGCCTCGGTTTTATGACCGTCAACGGACAAAAACTGGAATGGCAGACTCCTATCAGCCAGAAGGGAGAACCCGTTTATCAGGCAGGCGACATCCGCATCTCCGTAAATAGAACCCTGAAGAATGGTGAACTCTTCGAGGAATACACCTTCAAGAATACAGGTAAGACAGCAGCACAGATTTCTGATTGGGGAATCTATACCCCATGGAATGATAACTATCCTGATGCTGCCACCTGCATGACCAACCGTTGCAATGCTCATATCTGGGCTGGCGATAACGCAGCATATACCTGCGCCATCCGTATGGGTGCTAATGGTATCTTAACAGAGAAAGCCAAGAACAAAAAGGAAAAGGACAAGAACATCACCATAGAAGGCAGCAACGTGGGCTTGATGCTCACCCAAGGTTCCCTGCCAGATTACGAGGAATGGGAGCGCAAGAAAGAGAATGCCAACTCCAACTTCCGTGGTGTCATCGCCATGGATCTGCCGGACATGACCCTGAAAGCAGGAAAATCATACACCATCGCATGGAAGATTTTCGAGCACAAAGGCAAGGAAGATTTCTATCAGAAACTCCTGGCTACCGGTGGTGCCATCGCCCAAAGCGACAAATATGTATATCAACAGGGCGAAGAGGTGAAGATTTATCTGGAGAAGAACAAGCTGAGATCGCTCTCTGCTACCATCACGGGCAAGGATATGCGCAACGGCAAGATTACTTCTGAGCCAAAAGCCATCAAAACCAGAAAGGATGCCAAGGGTTATTATGCTTATTTCAAGGCAGAAGAACTGGGCGAGCAGCGCATAGACCTTATATATAATAAGGTAGAAAGAACGCATGCCACCATTCTCGTGGTAAGTAGCTATGAGACGTTGATAGATAAGCGTGTGAATTTCATCATCGATCATCAGCAGATGAATGAACCGCAGGATGCCCGATATGGCGCCTACATGGTATATGACAACGAAAAACAAGCCATCTACAAGAATGATGACAAAAGAAAGAGCTACGACTGCGATGAAGGTAGAGAACGTGTGGGTATGGGCATTCTTATTGCCAAATGGTATATGAAACATCCTAGTGAAAAGTTGAAACAATCACTCATCCGCTATGCCAAATTCTATCATGAAAAGTTGCAGACAGAAGATTTCACCACCTATTCCAGAGTAACAAAAGATGGCTGGAACCGCGGTTACAACTATGCGTGGGCAGCCGACTTCTTCTTCCACATGTATGAGATTACTCAAGATAAGCAGTATGCACTCTGGGGATACAAGACGATGCAGGCCCTGTATCGTCATACGGGATACGGTTTCTATTGCATTGACATTCCTGTGACCACAGGATTGAAGGCATTAAAAAAAGCAGGAATGATGGCAGAATATAACGATCTCTTGATAGATTTCTCAAAGACAGCAGATGTTTTTATGAGAAACGGCTTGCGTTTCCCTAAATCGGAGGTTAATTATGAGCAATCCATCGTTGCCCCAGCCACCCAGTTTCTCTTAGAGATGTACCTTCAAACCAAGGACAATCAATACTTGGAAGGTGCAGAAAAGATGATGCCCCTGGTGGAAAACCTCTGCGGTAACCAGCCAGACTATCGTCTCAACGAGATTCCTATCCGTCACTGGGACTGCTACTGGTTTGGCAAACGCCGGGTATTCGGCGATACCTTCCCACACTACTGGACCTGCATCAATGCCAACGCCTACTACTATTATGCCAAGGCAACAGGCAAAGAACAGTATATGAAGATGGCGAAAGAAATCGTAAGAAACAACCTCTGCAATGTCTTCGAAGACGGAACAGGAAGCTGTGCCTTTGTTTATCCAAAGCGCATCAATGGCGAAAAGGCTCACTTTGCCGATGCCTTTGCCAACGATCAGGATTGGGCACTCGCTTACTATCTGATAGTGAACGAATAAATTTTCTATCTAATTATAAATAAGCAACTTAAAGAATAACATATATGAAGAAATATCTCATCACTTTAGTAGCTTTGGCTTGTGGCATCTTTGCCCAAGCCAAAGACTACAATGTATTGGAATATGGAGCCAAGGGCGATGGTAGAACCTTAGACCATCATGCCATCAATACCGCTATTGATTCCTGCGTGGCTCATGGTGGAGGACGAGTAGTTCTGCCTGCCGGCACTTATCTCTGCGGAAGCATCCGTATGAAGAGCCATGTGGAACTGCATCTGATGGCTGGTTCCAAGATTCTCGCAGCTCCGGCTTCGATGAAAGCCTATGATGAAGCTGAGGTTTTTGAAGGCACAGCTTATCAGGACGGCGGACATACTTATTTTAAAAACAGCCTCATCTATGCCATCGGTGCCAATGATGTATCCATCACAGGCAGAGGTATGATTGATGGCGAAGGTCTCACCAGAAGAGATACCGAAAAAGGCGGTAACCTGCAGGGCGGAAACATCGGAACGGGCGATAAGGCCATCGCCCTGAAGCAATGCCGTAATATCCTGATTCGTGATGTCACCATCTATCGGGGCGGTCACTTCGGCATCATCCTAACGGGATGTGAACTCGGCACCGTGGATAATGTCATCATTGATACCAATCGTGACGGCTTCGATATAGACTGCTGCAAGTATCTCACTATCAGCAACTGCAAAATCAATACGCCTCACGATGATGCCCTGGTATTGAAAAGTTCCTATGCCCTGAAGAAACCGGTTTTAACAGAGCATATCGCTATTACCAACTGTGTGATTACGGGTTACAAGTTTGGCACATTCCTGGATGGCACTTATATTCCGGAAAAGGTAAACTGGGTATGCGGCCGCTTCAAGCTCGGCACGGAATCGAATGGCGGATACAGGAATATTTCTTTGAACAACTGCACCTTTATGTATAGCAGCGGTCTGGCTTTCGAGGAAGTCGATCAGGGATTGATGGAGAATATCGTGGTGAATAATATCACCATGAATCATGTTCACCACTACCCTATCTACATTACCACCGGTTGCCGAAACCGTGGTCCTAAGGAGCGCACCACCGTTTCTACCGGTCGCGACATCATGATCAGCAATATCATTGCCAACGATGTAGATTCCCTTGCCGGCATCATCGTTACCGGTATGCCTGGTCTGCCACTCCGCAACATCTCGCTGAGCAATATCCGTCTGCAATATCGTGGCGGTGGCAAGGCAGAACTGGCGAAAAAGGAATATAGAGAACAAGGCACCAACTACCCTGAACCCAGATTTGCGAAAGAAACTCCAGCCTTCGGTCTCTACGCCCGCCACGTGGATGGCATAGAAGTAGATAATGTGAGCTTCACTACGATGAAGCCCGATTATCGCCCAGCCATCATGCTGGATGATGTGAAGAACGAGCGCATCACCAATATCAAGGCGGATGTTCAGAAAGGAAGCAAACTGGTCATCAAGAAGTAAGATAGAGGTAATAAAAGGTAAAAAAGTAAAAAGGTAACTGAAAGAAAAAGGCAAATGCCAGTTTACTATCCGGCATTTGCCTCATTACTCGAGCTATATCTCGCCTTATATTTACATTACATTATCTTCCTTACTTCAGCTTCGGCTTCAGTTCATCCGGAGAATCCTTGGTAAACATATTCACGGGTGGCGCCGATTTCGTGAAGAGATTTTCAATCACCTGCTTATCCACCTCCATTGCCGGCTGGAAATCATCGCTCATCATATACTTCAGGATAGCATAACGCATCTGGTTTGCCACCAGGCGATGTTCCAAGTCGCTGGTTACATCCATCGTAGTCATCAGCAGCTTGCCCTTACCCACCTTGGCTTCAATCATCATACCGAGCTTTCGGCTCACGTGCCAGGTATCTATCGGCTGGATTGCTGGCTGATAATCCTTCGGGAACTCACGGAGATTCATCACCTGCGCCTTGTTCAGCAACTCCCACCAGTTCAGGTTTGCCCAGTCATCCGTAGGGAAATTTCTGAAGAGTGGATGAGCCTTGCCGATGGTAGCACCCGTGGTATGAGGCGGACGCATCTTAAACCAACTGGTGTTCCAGAACACCGGCAGATAGGTTTGCTTCACATCTTCGCCCATCTTCACCTTTCCGGCAGCCAGAAGCAGCACCTTGCCACCCTTCTGCAACACCTTCTGTGCCTTGGCATCCAGACTATCAGCAATATAGATATCCTTAAGCGCCTTGATATTCGGCATCTCTATCTGAGATGGATACACCCAGAAATTCCAATGGTTACGGGCTACAGGAGCATTGGAAGACTTCACCTGAATCTCCAAGACCAATTGCGATGGAGACGGAATATGGAGATGAGGGAAATCCAGGAACACATCGCCTAAACCGATGTTCTTACCCACTGGAAGCGAATTCTGTTTATCAGCAAGCGAATTACCTGGAAGCGAAGACTTTCCTAATTTTCCTGAAGCCAAAACCTGCTGGTTTTCGTCCTTCACCTCGTATGTTACCTCCGCATTCTGCAGCGGTTCATGAAAGGCATTATAGAGTTCCACAGGAACCTGTACCTTGTTTTCTGAAGAGAAAACGAATCTCGGGAACTTGGCCAGAGGCACGATAGGCGAACAGAACTCCGTCCAATCCTTGGCATCACAATATCCCTTTTCCTTCCAATGCACATTCAATACGCCCACAAGAGCAGTACCCTGTCCGCTATAATCGTTCAAGCCCAGCAACTGGAAGCCCGCATAATCCTTGGTTCGCAGGTTGCGCTCCAAATCATACTTATATGCCAGGGTCTGCAACTTGCCGCTGGCATGAAGGAACTTCTCTGCCTGACTCGCCATTCCGTTATCTCTCAGCAAATCAGAAAAGATTTCGAAGTTGCGGGCCTTATAGGCTCCCGTGTATTGCGAAATCTCCTTGAAATCTGGGAAGGCGCACCACTGTCCCATCTCGTGGGTCACTCTAGGCTCGTTCACATCAAAGGTAATCGGCGTTCTTCCCTTCTGAACCACACGAACCATATCCCCATCGAAGTTGTCTTCCGATTGCGGAGCCTTCTTGTCCCAATCCAATCCGCGCGCACCACCCTTTACATGATACTCGCTCTTCGGGTCCCAAGCCCAACCGCCACCAACGGATGCACCACAATATACACGTCGCTTATCGCCTGTTTTCTTCCATTCTTCCACAAAGTTGCCTACCCATTTCACCCAGTTTCCCGCAGGTTCATTGCCCGCAGCAAGCATGCAGAAGCTAGGATGATTGCCATATTTCTCAACCATTCGCTGGGTTTCCTGCATCAGATAATGGTCGATGGTCATGCCATTGCCCAACTTCACACCATGGTTTGGCCAAGATGGACCTTCTGGCTGAAGATAAAAGCCAACCTGATCGGCAGCCGAGAAAGCCGCCTCGGGAGGACAATAAGAATGGAATCGCATCATATTGAGTCCATATTCCTTGCATTTTCTGAAAATACGGAGCCACGAAGCCTCATCGGTTGGCGGATAACCGGTTTCCGGGAAACAGCAGTTGCCCACGGTTCCACGCATCCAAATCTTCTTGCCGTTCATATAAAACTGTCGGCCTTCGATGGAAATCTCGCTCATACCAAAGGTGGTACTGATAGATTCCTTGCCCATCGTGGCAGTCAGGGTATAAAGATTCGGATGGAATTCATCCCAAAGCCTGATATCCTCGCCCATCGGAATAATGACGGAGAATTTTCCATCACTTTCTCTCTTTATTTTAGAAAACGAATGCTTGACGCCACTTACATCAAACTGGAAATCAGCCTTTTGGGCTTTCCCCGTCACATCCATCACCACCTTAATCTGCTTGCCCTTTACATCAGGATAAACCTGCAGATTGCGGATATACTGCTGCTGATGCGCCTGCAATTCCATCTTGCCGATGATGCCGTTCCAGTTGCCCTGGGTCTGGTCGGTTACGCTATGCGAATCCTGACCCACGCATACATTTTCTATGCCATTATACACCTTGATGCTGATTTCATTATCCTTGCCATATATAATATAAGGTGTAACATCAAACTCATGAGGCACACTCAGCGAAGAATCCCTGCCCGCCAACTTGCCGTTGATATAAACCGAAGTCTCTATATGAGGACATTCAAGATAGAGGATGACGCGCTGCTTCTTCCACTCCTTAGGCACAAACACCGATTTGCGATACCACGCATTGCCGATGTAATGCTTCTCTGGGGTGAGGAAGAAAGGAAACTTCATGGTTCCCTTGATGCGATGCTTCCCATTTGCCAGCACTTCTTCCTGGCGATATTTCTCCATATAAGGATTGAAATAGAAGGAAGAATCGTAGAGACTTCCCGTCCATTGCGTATGGGTACAGACATCATTACCCTTGCCGTTGGTGAGCATCGAACCCGGCAACTTGACCACATCCTCATAGGTAGGCGCATCTCCCTGCGAGAATCGCCACTGCCCCGAGAGGTCTATTCTGTTATTAGAGCTGATGCTCTGTGCCTGCAAGGAAGCACAAGCCATCAAGCCCATCATCAAAACAATATTTCTCATTGATGGTTGAATCATTTATTGTTGAGTAATTTCTAATTTCACGATTTCTTCTCCCTCCTTCGCCACATCCGCTTCGCGAGGGAAATAAACCGGCATATCCTTCTGCAAAGGAAGAATGCGGAGTTCCAGCTTCTGACAATCGGCAGGCAGACGCCACAATCCCATCAGGAACGGACGGCCGTTATAGAAATTATCAGCCACCAGTTTGCCATCGCAATAAAGTCGGGCACAATCACCACGATATTGAATTTGCAGGAGATTTCTGCCCTGCAGCATTTCAGGCGAAAGATTTAGCTGATAAACCGCAGCCTTCTTGAAGTCGGCATCAGACGGTTCCTCTGCCACTTTCTGCACACCCATGGTTATCTTGCGAACGCCCTCTGCTTCCTTGATTTTCTTGAAAGAAGGAGCCAGTAACATCATTGATTTTCCTTCCTCCTGCAGGAACAGATGTTCCGCCGTCTTGGAATCTACAAGATAGATGTTCTTATAAACCGGCTTGGCGATTTCCTTCGCCTTCACATTCTTCAGCACCTTTCCATCCACAGCTATCTCGGTAGGAATGCCCTTGATCTGTTCCAGATAGATTTTTCCATCCCGTTTGGCTATCAACTGTGCCGTAGCGTATCGGATGCCATCGATATTTACCGGGAAGATGCACATCGCACCGGCAGGAACCGTCATCGGACGCTGAGGGAACTTCACGCCACATACCTCAAACTGCACATTCTTCTTGGCAGACAACTGCTGCAATCGCTCATAGTTATTAATGAAAACAAAACCGCTCTTATCTTTAGAACGAAGCGACCAGCGAAGATGCGAATCATCACCCTTCTCTATATCCTGACGGCATGGGAAGCTAGACTCCATCGGAGCCAATACTTCTGCATAATCATGCATAAAGAGATGCAGTTTGCGGAGCATGAAATAATGAGGATTCTTCTGTCCGAATTCTCCCAATGGCGCCTGGAAATCATACGTCTTTACCGGCATATCATTATAATTGGTAGCCTGAGTGCGCTGATTTTCATTCAGATAAACCGCACTACCATCGTCCAGACTACCCGACATCATCGCAGTAGGATTGGTTCCGCCATGATACATATAATATCCAAGAAGATTGCTTCCGCTACCCAACTTGATGATAGCTAGAGAATACGCATCTTCCGGATAAATATACGGACGGCGATGATAGGAAGTCATCATACCTCCACCCAGTTCGCAGGTGAAATAAGGATAGGCTTCATCCCCCTTGTTGATCTTCGCCTCTTGTTTGCCAAGCTGTTCGGTGGCAATCGCCGTACTGCTTCTGAAAGCCTTGAAGTTGAAAGCCTTGTAGTAATTACCAGCAGTTTCCTTCAGGCTGCGCTCCCAGAAACCATCGGCATAGTCGCCATAAAGCGGAAGCATCTCGCCGAAAGGCACAGGCGTTTTCAGTTCAGGCCATCCAGTACGGGTATAGAAAGGCAAATCGAAACCTATCTGCTGGGCTATCTTCTTCAGCGCCATCAGATAACTGCCCCTGCCACGATATTCATTATCAAACTGTGCCGCAACTACCGGACCACCATCTTTCCATTGTAACCCCTGCATCTGCGAATAAATCTGACGATAAAGTTCGGTTGCATATTTCAGGAAAGTGGTATTCTCCTCTCTCATCTTGCATCCCTTGGTAAACATCCAGTCAGGTATGCTACCATTGCGAACCTCGCCATGGCAGAAAGGGCCCAGTCGGAGAACCACCGGCATCTCTTCCTGTTTACATACCTCAAGAAAACCACGAAGATTGCGCTGTCCACTCCAGTTGAACACACCTTCTACTTCCTCCACATGGTTCCAGAACACATAGGCAGCAATCATGATAACGCCACCCTGCTTCATCTTCCTTACTTCCTCTCTCCACTCATTCTGAGGGATTCGAGAATAATGTACCTCGCCCATCACCGGCACCACTCGCTTGCCATCGAAGATAAGACTATGCTTATCCCATCGGATGCTCTGCTGCGGAATTTGCGCCTGGGCATCCATCGAGCAAATTGTCAGGAACGACATCGCTGCAAATAATGTTTTAGTTTTCATTTCCATTTATAGTGTTTTTTTAATTTGTGGGCAAAGTTACAAATATAAAGGCAATATTTACCTATAATTTTGTACAATAAACATAGATTATCTTCTTATTCATTGTTTTTTCGTTGTTTTTTCGGTCACAATAGAATCCATACCAATTATTATCAGCAATATTCCTTGCTTATTTTATTGATAACAAAAAACCGTGGATGCATGGAGCATCCACGGTTTTTTGTATTTTTATTCAGATATTCATCTCATTCAAGATATTCTCTTTTCCACCTTTGCAGCAACAAACGCTATCATCAAGCCCAGGCAGGCGGCAATGCTGATGGCGATGCGGAGACCGGTAGCCTCAGCAAGCCATCCGATAACCGGTGGTCCTACCAGGAAACCGAAGAAACTGATGCTCGAAACGATGGTAATGGCGATGCTCGCCTTGATGGTTCCCAGTTTTCCGGCGATGCTGTAACAGATAGGCACCGACGAAGAGATGCCGAAACCAACCAACAGGAAGCCCAAGGTGGCAGGAATCAGATAAGGCAAGGCGGCAGCCAGCCACAAACCGCCCAATATCAAAGCACCACAAACCTTCAACACCCTGGCTGGGCCGTATTTCGTAACAAAGCAATCGGCCATGAATCTACCCAAGGTCATCGCTCCCATGCCAGCCACATAGCCCGCACGGATAAAAGCCTCATCGGGTTTTACTACTGATGAGAAATACACACCACTCCAATCGTAAACAGTTCCTTCACAGAACATGCCGGCAAATCCCATCAATCCCAGGAGAAACAGAATCGGGTCAATGGTCTTGAAAGAGAACTTCGGAACATCCTCCTCTTCAGCCTTTGCCGTAGCATCATCTACCAAATATCTGAATCCGATAGCGATAATGAGAAGACTCATCACCAAGACTGCTCCAAAGTGAGCCTCTATCGGAAGCAGAGTGTTGGCAAAGACGGCTCCGATGATACCACCCGAAAATCCACCCAAACTCCACAGACCATGAAAAGAAGACATGATGTTGCGCCCATACATCTTCTCCACCAGACAAGCCTGCGTATTGGTAGCGATGTTCATCAGATTTGCCATCATTCCGAAAGCCATCAGAGAAAGAATCAGCTGGAACACCGTACTGCTGCTTCCCATACAGAACAACACGAAAGCATAGAGCACCTCAGCAAGCAGAATCATCTTCCTGCTGCCAAACTTACTCACCAAAACGCCCGAAAAAGCCATCATCAGAAGCTGACCGATAGGAATGGCGAAAAGCACCGTTCCCAGCTGTCCGTTTCTCAAGTGCAACATCTGTTTTACATCCGGAATACGGCTTGCCCAACTGGCAAACACCACTCCCGGCACAAAATAATAAGCCGCAACAGCCACTCGCTTGCGGGCTAAATCTCCCAAGTGATTCAAACTTACAGTCATCCCTATTAATACCTTTATTTATATATACCTATTTTATTTGCGGCTGCAAAATTACAAAAAAAAGCAGAAAAAGAGTGATATTTGAACAAAAAATATAGCTCGGTATGAGATTTTTGACGTACCTTTGCACTCAGAAAAAGAATTAAAAACAAACTAGCAATGAAGAAACAGACAATGATTACCCTAGCACTCGCCTTGATTTTGGCGATGCCAGCCATGCCCGCCTTCGCCCAGAAGGCGATGAGCAAGAAAGAAATCGCAGAAAAAGAAAAGGCATTCAAGAACCTTCAGCATCCTTGGAAGGGAAAGAAGGTGGCTTATTTCGGTGACTCCATCACCGATCCTAGAATCAAGGCATCGAAGGTGAAATACTGGGGATTCCTGCAGGATTGGCTCAGCATCACCCCATACGTTTATGGCGTGAGCGGCCGACAGTGGAACGACATTCCCCGACAGGCTGATCTACTCCAGAAAGAGCATGGTGATGATTTCGATGCCATTCTCATCTTTATGGGAACCAACGATTACAACAATGGTGTGCCTATCGGTGAATGGTACACGGAGACTTTCGACAGCGTAAGAGTAGCCCTTCACAAGCCAAGCGAAATGGTTCAGCGTCGCCACCGCCACTTCTGTATGGACAAGAATACCCTGAAAGGTCGCATCAATATTGCCATGTCGAAGTTGAAGCAGATGTATCCTACCAAGCAAATTGTGGTGATGACTCCTATCCATCGTGCTTACTTTGGAAGCAGCGACAAGAACATCCAGCCCGATGAGATGTACGAGAACGTACGTGGCATCTTCTTCGACGAATATGTGAAGGCAATTAAGGAAGTGGGCAATGTCTGGGCAGTGCCTGTCATCGACCTCAACTCCCTTTCCGGACTCTTCCCAATCTATGATGCTGGTGCCCAGATGTTCAACAAGCCAGATACCGACCGTCTTCATCCTAATGATGCCGGCCACTCCCGCATGGCGAAGACCATCATGCAGCAGCTATCTGCATTGCCTTGCGACTTCTAGAGAAGGGGCAACGGATATAGAAAAGTGTATTATTTCACCCCTATTTTATATTGAAAAGCGTAAATTTCCGCAGGAGTTTGCCTATGTTTTAGGTAAATTCCTGCTTTTTTTGCCTATGTTTTAGGAAGATTTTATTTATATTTTGCCTATACTTTAGAAATATTTTCATATAAGTTGCCTATGTTTTAGGAAAGTTTCACTATATTTTTGCCTATGTTTTAGGAAAAAAGAGTAACTTTGCAGCATAACTTAAAGAGAAGGAAACGTTATGATATATAGACAATTAACAGAAGAACTCCAGAAATGGAGTGAAAGAGACAACAGGAAGCCATTGGTTTTACGAGGCGCAAGACAAGTTGGAAAGACAACATTGGTCAATGAATTGGGTAAGAAATACGATGTATATATCAAACTGAATCTAGAAAAAAGCTCAGATGCAGAAATCTTTGCCAAATCAGACAATGTAAAAGAGATATATCAATACATCTGCCTCAAGAAGAAAATCAAGGTAGATGAAGGTAAGCGTACTCTTCTTTTTATTGATGAGATACAAAACGAACCAAAAGCAGTTGGTCTGCTGAGATACTTCTATGAAGAGATGCCATGGTTGCACATCATAGCAGCAGGTTCCAGACTTCAAACCCTCATCAAGCAGCGCATCTCTTTCCCTGTGGGAAGAGTGGATTATCTATCCCTCCGTCCATGCTCCTTCTTGGAATATCTCGATGCTATAGGTGAAGACCAATTGGTACAAATGGTGAAAGAAGTCAGCGTATCACCTCTATATCACGAGATGTTACTGAACCATTTCAATCATTACACCCTGATAGGTGGTATGCCTGAAGCCTTGGTGGAATATGCCAAGACTCATAACCTAACCAAGTTAGCCCCTATCTATCGTTCATTGCTTGATGGCTACAATGAAGATGTAGAAAAATATGCTCGTAATGAAAACCAAGTAAAGGTTATCCGCCATCTGCTTACACATGGCTGGGCAGAGGCAGGACAATCCATTACTTTCGCCCGATTTGGAGGTAGCAACTACACAAGCAAGGAGGTACATGAGGCTTTGGAAGTGATGCAGAAAGCATTCTTGCTCAATTTGGACTATCCCGTCACATCAGTGAAAGCCCCAGCTGTACCAGCCATAGCAAGACAACCCAAGCTAGTATGGGTAGATACGGGCATCATGAATTTCTCCGTTGACATTCAGGCAGAATATCTGCAAGGCAATTCTCTCTTGGATGTATGGAAGGGGCATGCTGCGGAACAAATCATAGCCCAAGAGCTGCGCATTGTTTTGGATCGCAACTTCCGCAACGAGCAATATTACTGGGTAAGAGACAAAAAGGGTTCTTCAGCAGAGGTAGATTTCGTTTGGCAACATCACTCACTGATTCTCCCGATAGAAGTGAAGTCGGGCACAAATGCCCATCTTCGATCCCTCCACTCCTTCATGTCTCAGCCTGATGCCCCAAGCATTGCCATCCGCATTTGGCCAGGAGAATATAGCATAGACGAAGTGGTATCCCCTACAGGTCATCCCTTCCGTCTTATCAATCTTCCCTTCTATTATGTGGGGATACTGGATAAGATATTGGAAATGGTATAATCCAAGGCTATAAAACCAGAAGAAGCCACATGATTAGCCATAAGATAGCCGTCCATCAGCTGATTGACGTGTGCACAACACGTGTTGTGCATGTGCACATCAGCTGTTGGACGAGCGCACAACAGCTGTTGTGCGACCGACGAACCTATATCTTCTGAAGACATCTCCTAAATATTCCAACGACTTCTATTATATCTTTCGAGGACTTCTATTGGTTACTAGAGGTTCCTTTCCTATATGCATCAACATCTTCTCCCTATTTGTATCGGTGCATATTCCTCTAGCTTTGGGGACAGGATCAAAATAGAAAAGGATTGCCTTCTTCCTTTTGCATCAAAATCAGCAAACCGAGATAAAATATTGATTTATGAGAGAAAAACTATGGTTTAAGGCATATTTTGGTGCCTGCGTGGTAACACGTGGCAATAAAAACATGTCTTATTGCCACGCGTTACTTACTATATATCAACCACTTATACTTTAGCGTGGTAGAAGTGGCATTAAATTAGAAAAAACTTTTTTGGTTCTTCTCAAATTTTAGTACAAAGCCCCGTTTTTATATGAAGGAGTAATATTTTTGAGAAAGTTTAATATAAAAAATTAGCGATTGTCCCCAAAAGTTAGTAAGTTTAAAGTGATCATAAAATAAGACTTACAATGGATACAATCGCTAACAGATGCAAAATTATAAAAAAGATAAGGAACAACCAAATAAAATCCGATATAAATGCTTCTATGGTCGGAGAAAAACTTCTTATGGACATATTTCCCGCCATAGATGGCTTTTTTGTCTCAAGTTGTGACTTCTCTTCCACGGAAATCAAAATGGTTCTCGTAAGTACGGCTACCCATGCCTTCTGCGATCGTTGTGGCAAGAAAACCACTCATACTCGTGGCTGGCAGAAGAGAACGGTCACGATGTTCCCTTTAGGGTGTAAACGTTTTGTTCTCACCCTTTACATGCGCCGCTTTTACTGCCAGTCTGATAAACATATATTTGTAGAGCAACAGCCGGATTGGCTAAGCAAATATGCCAGATTCAGTATCAAATGTATAGAGTTGATGAACCGACTTCATATACATATGTCATCTGTGTCGACTTCTAAGATCATGAGGAAGATGGGAATCGCTTGCTGTCCAAACACTTGCATAAATCACTTGAAAAAAGTCCAAAAACTTCCAAGCAGGACAGCTAAGAACATAGGCATAGATGACTTTGCCAAGAGAAAGGGACATACATATGGCAGTGTTATCGTAGACCATGACACAGGCGAGATTTTGGAACTGATAGACTCTAGAGATTCTTCGGTTGTGGCAAATGTCTTGAAACAATACAAGAAAGTCGATACCATCACTCGCGATAGGGGACGATGCTTCATCAAGGCTATTAAGCAAGGAGCACCATCCGCACATGCCATCACTGACAAGTTCCATGTCATTGAAGACTTGACGAGCACAGTCTTTCCAAAGATTCAGCAGGAGTTCTTGCACAAGAGAATGGAGCTGCTGGCTCAAGGGCTGGTTGGACCCGGTAAACCACAAATAAATAGAGGTTGGCTTTATTCCAGTACATATGCCGTCTTGGGATCGATGTGCAAGGATGCAAGAAGAATCAAGAAAATGGCTGAATGGAACACTTTCATGGAACTTTACGCAAGGCAAGGACTGACTTTGAGTGAAATCCATGCCAAAACAGGGTTTGCCGGATTTAAGATGGGAAAGCTAAGGAGCACCAAATATGAGGACTTGCTCAACCCAATGCAACTAAGAGTTTACAAAGCCATGGAATCTATCGCAAACAGGATTCTCTGTAAAAAATCGTTGGATTACTCCGTGGTTATCAAAGGCTTACATTCCAAAGAGAAGAAAGAAGTACTGAAGAAACTTCTTTTTCTGCTGAGAGAAAAATGGAAGGGAGACTGGAAAGCATATGATGATGCCTACAAGGCTTTCCTTGCAAAGGCAACCATCAGAAACGAAGAGTATGACCTTTGGAATTCAATAGTTCACTTCAACTGGAAAACCAAGACGGAGGCCGTCAGGTTGTTCCTGCAGGACTTGCATGTTGCTGACTTAGCCTATTACATAACAACATTTCAAGGCATTTTGAGCGGAGAGGTCAAAATGAACTTGTACAAATGGATTAACATGGCCATAGGATGTGGTAATGAGAATGTGGAAAAGTTTGCAAAGGGACTGACTAAGGACTATTCCGCCATCAATAATTCTATTGCCAGCAAATTGAACAATGGAATCCTTGAAGGTTCGGTCAACAAGATTAAGACCGCAAAGCGAATTATGGGTGGAAGAGCCTCAATTTCTCTTTTGCAGATAAAGGTCTCCTCAAACTTAGATACATAAATGTACCAAAATTTGAGAAGAACCCACCTTTTTATAGGACTGGAGCTTTTGGGGCTCTTCGGCTCTGTAGCTATTCCATTGTGAGTCAGCGATTTACATTTATAGGTGAAGAGTAGTGAAGAGTGGTGAAGAGTCAGCGCCACTCTTCACCTCTCAAATCCCCTGTGTTTATCGGGATTTCAGGCTAAATGGTGAAGAGTGAAAACGAGAGTAGGCTTTTTACGACGGAAACGTAAGCTGCCCCCGCATTTATACCTTGCATCATTCAAAAAGCAGTAACAGCTGATAAAACTAATGCTGCATCCTGAAGGTTAAGGAGTACGTTGCTCGGCTGTAAGGCTACATCCCGATTTGGTTTAGGCCTCATTCCAATTATTGCCTAGTTATGGCATCTTTTTGCCCTTTAGGAGGGCAATTTATTGCCATTGCTAGGCAATAATCCTTATGTCGTGAGAGAGCTGCAGAATACAGTAACTATCATAGTTAGATGCAGTAAATAGTAATAAATAAAGTATTATTCTATAAAGATATAAAAAGAGCATAAATGATGAACCAAGCGACTCAAGACTTTATTCGCCAGCATCAGGACGATGATGTCCGCCAGCTGGCTTTTCTCGGAAGCAAGTATCCGGAAGTAGATATGCCTTTCGCTCTCGATCAGATTCGCGGGCGAAAGATGGCTCGCGTCAAGTTGCCTCGTTGGGCAAGTCTCGAAGGCATCATCTATCCTCCTCATATTTCTATGGAGCAATGCTCCTCTGAATCTACTGCGCTTTACAAGGCAGAACTGGCTGCGAGATTGCTCGGCTTGCCAGTATCTTCATCTTCTGCAGAAAAAGAAAATGAGAGCGTAAATGAAAATGAGGTTGCAAAAGCTTCCGATTCTCATTTTTCCAAAATTCGCGAATTTGCGGGCGATAGGGCGGTTGATTCAGAATTCGCCAAAAATGGAGCCACTTCTGAAAATCAACAGATATTAACAAAACCAGGTGAGGATGTTAACGAAACGAAAGAAGAAGTCAGCGAATCTGATTTTTCTAAAGAAATCGGGTTTGTAGATCTGACTGGTGGCTTTGGAGTAGATTTCTCTTATATTGCAGCCCAGTTGGGAGTGAAGTCGATGTATGTGGAGCGTCAGGCTCATCTCTGCGATGCGGCGAAAGAGAATTTCGGGCGATTGGGCTTGAAGAACGCCATCGTGAAGAATGGGGATGGAATTGAGGTTCTTCATTCTTTTCATCCAAAGGAAAAAGATGTAGCATCAGCTGATGATTCTTTAGGCATCACTTATGACCAACCTCTGTCATTACTTAAGACCAACCTTGGTCTTAAGATAATCTTCATTGATCCTGCCCGTAGAGACGATGCGGGTAACAAGGTGGTATCCTTGAAGGATTGCACACCCGATGTCACCGTTTTGCAGGAAGAGATGCTTTTGAAGGCAGATTACGTTATCATCAAACTCTCTCCGATGCTCGACTGGCACCGTGCCGTAAGCGAATTAAGCCACGTAAGAGAGGTTCATATCATCTCCGTGAACAATGAGTGCAAGGAGCTTCTTTTAGTGCTCTCAGCGCGAAATATGGGCAATCTCCGCATTTATTGTGTCAATGATGCCCAGTCCTTCGTCTGCGAAGAGTCGGATATGGAGGCTTCTTCCGTCAAGATTGCCCCATCCACGCTTGAAGAGATGCAGTATCTTTACGAGCCGAATGCGTCGTTGATGAAAGCCGGCTGTTTCGGCGTTCTTTCCGGGCGCTATGATGCAAGGATGCTTTCCAAGAACAGCCATCTTTTCGTGAGCCGTGAACCTATCGCCGCCTTCCCCGGCAGAAGTTTCCGCATCATCGCCGTATCCTCCTTTAATAAAAAGGAGTTGAAGCGTCATCTGTCAGGAATCACCAAGGCGAACATCGCTACCCGCAATTTCCCACTTTCCGTGGCAGAATTGCGCAAGCGTCTGAAGCTGAAGGATGGTGGCGAAACCTATATTTTCGCCACCACTTTGAGCGATGAGAGCCATGTGCTGGTGATTACGAATAAAAAATAGCAGAATGTGATAAATTAAACAAACTATAAAGTTATGAACAAATTAAGAACTATCTATCTGTCGTTCATGTTTATCCTGGCGATGAACATGGCGAGTGTGTTAAGTGTGAAGGCGGAGAATTATCCCTATCGCTGTGACTATCTTTGGCTTACCGTGCCCGACCATGCCGACTGGCTCTATAAGACGGGCGAGCAGGCTAAGGTGGAAGTAAGTTTCTATAAGTATGGAATTCCCCGTGACGGCGAGGTGAACTATGAAATTGGCGATGACATGCTGAAGGCTGACAAGCAGGGAAGCTTTAAGCTGAAGAACGGGCGCGCCATCCTGAACATCGGTACCCGAAAGACTCCGGGCTTCCGAGATTTGAGATTATTCTATAAGCTCGATGGCAAAACCTACCAGCATCACATTAAAGTGGGATTCTCGGTAGATAAGATTCAGCCTTATACCCAGGAGCCTAAGGATTTTGATGCATTCTGGCAGCAGGCAAAGGACGAACTGAAGAACGTTCCTTTGAGCTATACCAAGGAACTCGCCAAGGAATATTGTACAGATAAGATAGACTGTTATCTTGTTAAGCTTCAGATAGATAAGAAAGGCCATGCGATGTATGGCTATCTCTTCTATCCAAAGAATGCCAAGCAGGGTAGCCATCCTGTGGTTCTCACACCTCCAGGAGCCGGCATCAAAACCATCAAGGAACCTATGCGCAATAAGTATTATGCCGAGAACGGTTTCATCCGCTTCGAGATAGAGATTCATGGTCTTGATCCACGCATCCCTACCGAAACCATCAATGAAATAAGCAGGGGATTCAACGATGCAAACGGCGGTTATCTTGCCAATGGATTGGAAGATAAGAACCGCTATTATATGAAGCATGTTTATCAGGGATTGGTGCGCTGCATCGACTTCCTGACCTCTCTGCCAGAGTGGGATGGTAAGAATGTGGCTGTGCAGGGCGGAAGTCAGGGTGGAGCCTTGGCTATTATCGCAGCTGGTTTAGACAAGCGCGTTACCCAGTGCGTGGCTAATCATCCTGCGCTCAGCGATATGGCTGCTTATGCCGAGAAGGGAAGAACGGGCGGTTATCCTCACTTCAATAAATATCATGAGATATTGAAGAACAAGGATTGTCTCAACACGATGGCTTATTATGACGTGGTAAACTTTGCCCGCAAGGTAACGGTTCCAACCTATCTTACCTGGGGATACAACGACAATACCTGTCCGCCAACCACCAGCTATGCCGTGTGGAATACCCTGAAATGCGAGAAGGAATCGTTGCTTACACCAATCAACGAGCATTGGACAACCACCGACACCAATCGCAAGCAGATGGAGTGGATTAAGAAGCATCTGGTGAAGTAACCTTTTTGATGTTCATTTTGAATAAAATGTTCTGTCCAAAAACGGCATTTGGGGTGCATGTAATCGTTTGAGGTCACAACTTGTGACCTCAAACGATTAATAATCTTCAAAATCCTTGCTAGTTTCTGATAATAGTTGTATATTTGCTAGCATATTCTAATGATAAGTGGATAAGTCGTCAGTTCCAATTGGATATCGATCGCCATAATAGCCAGTATCCACCGATTGAGGTTTTAGTTTTCCGTCGTTCCCATGACCGTTTCCTTTGCTGCCACGCATAATCCTCTGGTTTTATGTTATTATACGAAAACGTGGCTGATGGCAGTGACTTTTAAAAATAGTCTTGTTTGCTTAATTTATGCTTAAATATCGTCTATAGAGATTGTTGTATAAGATAAAAGTATTACCTTTGTATTTAACTAATAAAAAAAGATAAAGCGATATGATGAAAAAACGACAATTGGTTCTGGTGATGATTTTGTCATCTGTTGTGCTAGCTACGTTAGCTTCTTGTTCCATCAAAAGCCAACGTATGGCGAAGTTGCTGCAGATAGACAGCTTGATTGAAAAGCATCCTCAGCAGGCTTATGATAGCTTGAAGAGTTTTGAAAAACAGACTGAGACTCCTGATCCGGAGAGTGTAACCATGAAGTATAGAGTTTTGATGGCAGAAGTTCAAAACAAATTATATAAGCAGATGCCGTCAGATTCCGTATTTCAAGAAGTGGTAGATTATTATGATAATAAAGGTACTGCGAACGAAAAGATGCAGGCTCATTATCTTCTTGGTTGCATATATCGTGACCAAAAAGAGGCTCCTATGGCCATCAAGTGCTATAATGAGGCTGTGGAGTGTGCTGATACTTTGAGCAAAGATTGTGACTATATAACGTTGTTTAGTATATATGGGCAAATGGCAGATGTTTTCGCTGACCAATATTTGCCAGAAGAGGCAATAAAAGCTAGTAAAATGTCTAGTAGCTTTGCTTTGAAAGCTGGAGATAAATATAATTATATTTTAGGTTTGGAATTATGTATCCCATATTATTATATGTTGGGAGATACTGCAAAGGTTTATTCTCAAACAAAGAAATGTGCCGAGTTGTACTATAGAAATCGAATGAAACAAATGGCAGTGCAAACTTATCCAACACTTATTAAAGTCTTAATGGATAATAGACATTTCAAACAGGCAGCAGACTATATGAAAATGTTTGAGAAACAGTCTGGGCTGTTTGATAAAAAAAACAATATACAGAAAGGTCGAGAGTATTATTATGAGTTAAAGGCGAGATATTTTTATGAAATGAATAAAATAGATTCCGCCGAGATTTATTATAGAAAGCTATTGGGAGCTGGTTGGAATTATGAAGCAACAAAGGGACTTTTGGATGTTGCAAGATACCATGCGAATTTGGACTCTATTCTAAAGTATTCTGCATTATGTGGGAAAAGTATGGATGGCGTTTTAGAACAAGCAAAGTCTGATGCAGTTTTGAGATGCGTAGCTTTGTATAACTATAATAGGTTGGTTAAGATTGCTGAGGTCGAAAAATATAAGAAAAATAGATTAGTATATATAGGAATAATCATATTTATTTCTTTGCTTTTGTTGGTGATTTGTATTCTATGGAGATACAAATGGTTTAAGAAAAATAAAGAAAAGGAGCTGATGCAACTATGTTCTGATTATATGGATTCTATAACAGAGATGGAACGAGCTAAGTCCGCATTGCATACTTTAAGGTTAAACCAATATGATGTTGTAGGTCAATTGGAACAGAAAATTATAAATCTTGAAGCTAAAAATCAGGAGTATTACATGAGATTTGCTGCATTAAAGGCTACGGAAAAGCAAACAATTATTTCAAATAGCCAAATAGTTGTAGCTTTTAAAAAAATGGCATCCCCTAAAAAGAATACTCCTGTTCCTACAAACAATGAGTGGAAAGAACTAGTTGATTTTATTTGTCATTGTTTTCCTATTTTTGCCAGTCAAATTAGTGAGAAAAAATTGGCTCAGCAGGAACTAAAAGTCTGCGTGCTTACTCGATTGGAGTTTACTAATAGTGAGATGCAGATACTTTTGAATACAAGCTCGCAGAGTATTACGAATATGAAAGCTAAGGTTAATAGGAAATTGTTCAATAAAAATGGAGCATCTTCGCTATATAAAAATCTGATAACCATAGCTGAAGATTAATTGTGGCTTTTGGGGTTGTTTTGTTTATGAGCATCCCCAAAAGTGTTTGAGATATATGAAGCGTCTATATATTATAATTCCTTTAGTATTAAAAGAAATGTAATTGTGATTTACTATCTATGTAAGTCGTTGGTTTCTATTGTTATACGACATCACTTGTGTGTTCGAGGTGTATGGAAGGTGTATTCGAATTATTCATTTTTTTTGTATTTGATTTTATTTTTCTGTAATTTTGCAGCATCAAAAATGATTAATAAATTAATAATATGAAAAGAATTAAATTTTTAATATTGGCAGTTTTATTGCCTATGTCTCTTTTAGGGAAGTCCATTTCAGGCTTTACTGAGATTACGTTTTCTTGTTGTTATTCAAAGCAGCAATATTGTCATAAAAGACATCATCGTATGCCATTAGCTCCAATTAAAGGAGTTTTGGCTGGACATACATTAAATGTTACTGGTGGAAATGGAGAATATTTTGAATTATCTAATGAAAATGGAATCTTATATTCTGGATATTTGTCTGCTGATGGTGAAGTGGAAATCCCTTCTGACTTTGTGGGAATAATCAAAATGACAGTTCAGAAGGGAGATTATGAATATGTAGCAATGATAGAATTGGATTGAGATTGCACAAAAATATTTTTATTTTAATTATAAAAGTTCAATGAAAAAGTTTATTGGTATTTTGTGTTCTTTGGCACTTTTCGTTTCTTGTGCTGACGAACAAAATGATTTTATGAGTGAGAAAACAACCTTAGGAAGAGAGGCTGTGTGTGTTTTAACCGTTTCTAAAGGTGAAATTGTGCCTATGTCAAGCGCATCTGATGGTGAGCTCGCATTAGGTTTTGCAGATGAGGCTAGCTTTGATGCTTTTAAGGAAAAGCTAGCACCTCTGTCAAGTGATGAGCGAGCAGCTTTGGTTTCACGCTATGGAATTCTAAATTTGCATGATTTGGCAGCTAAAGCAGATGAAGAACTTGAGGCTATTGGTGATAAGGCCTCTTCACTTGGTGAATTTAAGTCAATGTACAAAGATTATCAGAAGAAGTATGATGGCTTGTTGGCTCTAGATGCTACAGATGCTTCTGATGTTTCTTTGTATGTACCTAAGGGGGAATCTGTAGAATCATACATTGCCAATGAGAAGGGATGTTATGTGGTTGGGGGCAAAGTGAGACATTACGATGCTTCTAAGATTAGTATAAGTTCAGTTAATGCACCTGTTACAAGAGGTACTGTTGCTGGAACAAATGAAATATCTTTCCATCCAAATGGCATGAGTAATAAGGAGATATTCTTTTCTACATATTTAGAAATGAATTACGTACGAGTACGTATGCATGCAAAAAAGGAAATGTGGTATGGTTGGAAGAACGATCCTGCTCGCAATTATTTTTTTGATTCTTATTTGAATGGAGCTTACTATGTTAGTTTGAATAGTAATGGGCAAGAAGTTGTTTCGCCAAGATTGCCAAGATATATCTTTACCAATAATGTGAAAGATGGGTTTAATATAAGATTGGCTAAACGCTCAAATAATACTCAGATGATAACTGGCGAGTTCCATGTTTGGTGTGACTATACTGCCGAGCATGATAAAAATTATAACTATATATTTGATAATATGGGAGGTTATAATATTCCAAGATGTTTGGAAAGTAAAGCACAGATAGTAAAGGTAGATTTAAAATAATACGATTATGTTTAAAATGTCTCAGTTGGCAGCGTTGCCAATGCTTGCTGCGGTTGCCTTCCCTATGCAGGGAATGGCACAGGAGGTAAAGGTGGATGCTCATGCCGGGGCTAATCTCTCGGGATTTGTTTCGGGTAAGGAGTATGTTGTACAGGATAAGAAAAATACCGTGGGAAGTAATGTCGGTGTAGGGGTTTCTTATGAGCTAAAGAATCATTTGGTGCTCTCTACAGGAGTCGACTTCTTGATGACTACAGGTAAGTATTCTGTGTTGTCTGAGTATCTTACAGATAGTAAATTGTCTTATGTCTATCCACAGGTGAAATCTAAAGAAGTGGCTGTACAGATACCAGTCAAAGTAGGATATGACTTTTCGCTGGGTAAGAAGATGTCTATCATTCCTTCTGTGGGTGCTTATGCTAGATATTCCATTGCTTCCATTAAGCAGAATGTGACGGAGAACTTTGTGGGTGACAATCCTAATACCTTCAAGTGGGATTGCTTCGTACAGCATAAGAATGGCAACAATCAGCTCGATGCCTATAAGCGTTGGGACGTGGGCATGTTGGCGGAGGTAAAGTTCCTCTATGATAAGCATTATTCTTTGTCGCTTGGATATTCTCGTGGATTCCTCAACAAGTCTTCACAGTTTAATGTTAAGAACCAAAGCTTTACATTTACCTTGGGATATACTTTCTAATAGAAGTCTTACTAGTAAATCTGTTGTGCATTTCCCCATATACGCCTTATGGGGAAAGAAGCATGTGTATGTGGTTTGGAGCGCAGCATCGATCTCCTTACGTCTCTCCCAGAGAGGGATGGCAAGAATGTGGTTGTGCAGGGCGGTTACCCTCACTTCAACAAGTATCATCAGATACTGCAAAAACAAGGAATGCCTCAATACCCTGGCTTATTATGATGTGGTTAACTTTGCCCGCAAGGTAACGGCTCCAACCTATCTTACATGGGGTTATAACGATGTAACCTGCCCTCCAACCACCAGCTATGCCGTATGGAATACGTTGAAATGTAAGAAGAAAGCTTTGCTCACTCCAATCAATGAGCATTGGACTACATCCGAGACCAATTACCGACAAATGGTTTGGATTAAGGAACATCTGGTGAAATAACCTTTAGATTTTCTTGAAAGATAAAGGAGAAGTCTTCGGGATAAAGGATATGTCTTTGGAAGATATGGCAGGACTGTATGGAGTGGAGACTAAATATTTTTTATTATAGGAGGATTTTTCAACCATATAGGTCGAAATTGTTTTTAAGACTAGAAGAAAGTTCCGTTCAAAACTATTGAACGTATATTCAAAACTATTGAACCTACATTCAAAACTATTGAACGTACATTCGAAACTATTGAACGAAACTTTCTACTAACTTTAGAAACATTTTCCTTTAAAGGTAGAAAGTAATTCCTTTAAGGGAAGAATTATTTCGAACCGTATGGTTTAAAACGGGCTGAAAGCTCTCTGACCTTTCAGGGCGCATTGGAAGGCAATGAGCTTCTTAGAAATGAAGAGCTTGTCAGCAAGGATAAGAAAAGAGCCTTTATGCTTAGCGACCAAGCCTGAGCCAATAGAACTCACTTTTTCAAGTGGACTCATGTTCTAAATATCTAAAAAACTGAAAATAAAGATAGTAATATTTGGTCGTTTGGCGAAATATTGCTATTTTTGCATCCTATAATATTGCAAACTAGTTTGAAATCATGTCATTAATAGAAATTAAAAAGGTCGAAAGCAAGAAGGATTTGAAGACGTTCATTGACTTTCATTACGACCTCTACGAAGGCAACGAATATGATGTGCCTAATCTTTTCAGCGACGACATGAATACTCTGAGCAAGGACAAGAACGCAGCGTTCGAGTTCTGCGAAGCTGAGTATTATCTTGCCTATAAGGACGGCAAGTTGGCAGGTCGCGTCGCTGCCATTATCAATCATAAGGCAAACAATAAATGGGGTAGGAAATCGGTCCGTTTCGGCTGGATTGATTTCATTGACGACCGCGAGGTTTCCAAGGCTCTTCTCAATGCAGTAGAAAAATATGGTAAGGAGAAGGGAATGGAAGATATTGTAGGTCCGCTGGGTTTTACCGATATGGATCCAGAAGGCATGCTTACCTGGGGCTTTGACCAGCTCGGCACAATGCCTACCATTTATAATTATTCATATTATCCGGAGCACATTGAGGCCCTGGAGGGTTTTACCATTGATAATAAGTATGTAGAGTATAAACTGATGGTGCCAGATACCATCCCAGATAAATATGCCAAGATTGCGGCGATGATAGAGAAAAGATACAATCTCCATGTCCGCAAACTTACCCGTAAGGATATTTATCAGGGCGGATTCGGACAGAAGATTTTCGACCTCATCAATGATACATACAAACATCTCTATGGTTATTCCGAACTTTCACAGAAGCAGATAGACCAGTACATCAAGATGTATCTGTCCTTGCTCGATCTGAACTTTGTGACAGCCATAGAAGACTGGACTACCGAGGATCATAAGATGATAGGTATCGGCATTACGATGCCTTCCCTTTCCAGAGCCCTGCAGAAGTGCCATAGGGGCAGGCTGTTTCCTTTTGGCTGGTGGCATTTGTTGCGTGCCATCAAGTTCCATAAGACCAAGATTGTCGACCTCCTGCTCATTGGTATCCAGCCGGAATACCGTGCAAAGGGTGCCAATGCGCTGCTCTTTGCCGACCTGATTCCTATCTATCAGAAGTATGGAATCGAGTGGGGAGAAACACAGGTGGAAATGGAAGACAATGTTGCTGTGCAGGGACAATGGGGCGTCTTAGACCCAATCCTTCACAAGCGCCGCAACTGCTATATTAAGAAAATCAAGTAAATAGCAACTGTTCGTATAAAATAAAATCAGAATTACAAGGAGGAATTTATGCCTGAAGATAAAAACTTGAATGAAAAGGGTGCTGCTGAAGAACTGGCAAATACCCCTCAGGAGCAACCTGTAGAATATACAGATGACAATATCCGCCATTTGAGCGATATGGAGCATGTGCGTACCCGTCCGGGTATGTACATCGGTCGTCTGGGTGACGGTAATCTGCCGGAAGACGGAATCTACGTGCTCCTCAAGGAGGTGGTAGATAACTCTATCGACGAGTTCAAGATGGGCGCTGGAGCCAGATTGGAGATTGATATCGAAGACCATCTGCGCGTCAGCGTGCGCGACTATGGTCGTGGTATTCCTCAGGGAAAGCTCGTAGAGGCTGTAAGCGTGCTGAACACCGGAGGTAAGTATGACAGCAAGGCGTTCAAGAAGAGTGTCGGACTGAACGGTGTGGGTGTGAAGGCGGTGAATGCCCTCAGCTCTCACTTCGAGGTAAAGTCATTCCGTGACGGCAAGGTGCGCCATCTGAAGTTTGAGAAAGGTATTCTGCAGAGCGATGTTACCGAAGATACGGAGGACGAGAACGGTACCTTCATCTTCTTCGAACCGGATAATACCCTGTTCAAGAACTATTCTTTCCACGATGATTTCGTGGAGACGATGCTCCGCAACTATACTTATCTGAACACCGGACTCACCATCATGCACAATGGTCGCCGCATCCTCAGCCGTCATGGTTTGAAGGATCTCCTGACCGATAATATGACCAACGAGGGTCTCTATGAGATTGTCCACATGAAGGGCGAAGACATCGAGATCGCCTTTACCCATACCAATCAGTATGGCGAGGAGTACTATTCCTTCGTGAATGGTCAGCACACCACCCAGGGCGGTACTCATCAGAGTGCCTTCAAGGAGCATATCGCCAGAACCATCAAGGAGTTCTACGGCAAGTATGAGTATGGCGACATC
>OJAW01000528.1_pt1 | contig 26654 bp, 19 predicted proteins | sample 1589151 | NCBI WGS metagenome assembly OJAW01 (sample SAMN03283290) | human gut metagenome | biome: human-associated habitat; material: feces | host: Homo sapiens | place: Peru | collected 2012
AATCAAAGGTCGTGGATTTCTCGCTTCCTGTCTCCGCCCTCGCCTTCTGGAACATAAACAATGAATATATTGTCGAGCCCGGTGATTTCCAACTCTGGATAGCCACCGACTCCGCCTCCGGCGAGCCTATCGGATTCACTGTCAGATAGTCTGGAATCTATAGGTTTCTCAGGCAAATAGTCTTGTCATTTAGATTATGTCTTTGTTGGCCAATTACCACAAAGACATAATCTAATTCTTATCACCCACGGCACTAAAACCGGAATAATCGCATAGAATCTGTTTTGAGTTGTTTGAAATGTTCTTTGATGTGAAAAATCTTCAAAAACAGCTTCTTAGTCCTGTCTCAAAGTCTCAATCCTCTCCGGAGACAGCCCTGTGGCAATCCCGATCTGTTCAACCGGGATGCCTAACGACAGCATAGACTTAGCGACTTTCTCTATACCTTTCTCTATACCTTTCTCTATACCCTTCTCAACGCCTTCCGCCGTGCCTTGTTCGACACCGGCCTTAAAGCCTTTGCGGTAGCCCTGCTGCTCGGCACCTTTGATGTACGGGCGCATCTCTTTCTCTGTCATCATATCGCTGAAATAGTTGTCAATCTCCTTGTCGTCAAGACCGCTGACACGCATCGCCCGTTCCAACCTCACAAACTCAGCGTCTTTCTCCGACCTCGACTTCGCAAACATAGCGAAATTTCTGAATATCCGGAACCATGCCGCAACCGGACTGTCATATTCATCAGCCTTTCAATCAGCGACTTTCAGGAATATAGCCCCTTGGTTAATGGTAGTTTGGTCATCGGCATTCCGCCTGACGGCACTGTTTCTCTCTGTAGTCTCCATAGTTGAAGTGGTGATGATGAATGTTATTTGGTCACTGGATCCCTTACGGAACCCGCCCGCAATATCGGAATTGTAAACGTAAAAAACGAAAAGAAACACATGCAATTCATAAAAAACAGAAATTTCTTGATGATACCCCCGAAGATACCACTCCTTGAGGAATACAATCTACGCTCAGAGCTCCCTGCAAGGCGCTCAACCCGACAACCCGCCTCGGTAATCCGAGCAAGTTGATCCAGATTTCAGTGCGCATTGTATTAGAAAACCACAAGTCATCCAGCTTCTGATTCGTGGACATAACTGATAGTGACACCCCTCAAGTCCGGCCACCACTTGAAGGCATCGCCATTGGCCTTTATGAACTCAAGATCCCTCAGGCAACGCATTGGGTCATTTTCGTTCCCCAAGAGTGTTCCGCAACACTCTTGAGAGACATTTCAGCCCGAAAACGTTGCCCAAGCGCCCCTCCCCGAAAAATCACTGAGAAATTTAGACTCTTGACATCACCAAGGCACCGCCATCCCTCGTTTCGGAGAATCGGCGGTGCCTTGTCGAATTTACAGCACATTAAAATCATTCAGACATACGTGTCGACTCTTGTCAATCATCACAGTATGCCCCAAATTTTATCTGCTCTGGGTAAAATGATCGGAACCACGCAAAACGCTTGTCTGTCCTTACGACCTCCATCAAGGCTTCACTGACTTGATCAGCCGTCAAAGGATGATAATGCCATCCATAATCTGGATTCTTATTTATCGCCTCGGCAATCGCCTCGGCTGTCATCCATCCCTCTTCACCATGAAGAATCATGCCCCCGCTACGCCGCAAAGCCGTCTTTCTATTTTCAACCAAGACGTTATAAGCCGCTTGCTGGATAAATGTGTGAAATAATTTCATATAGTAATATTTTCGCATATGGCAACACCTATGGGGCGGCTCCGTGGCAAAGATACGAGAAACGCGTGGAGGGTTAGGTAATGATATTCAATGCATTAAATGAGCGCCTTTAGGTTGATTCGACTAAAGGCGAGGCGGCTTTTCGCTGATATTCAAGAAATTAGACATCACCCATTGAGAATGAGGGCGTGGCAGATAAATGACTGGTAATCAAGGACAAAAGCACTTGCCTACTGGTTGAAGCAACACCAGGAACAACATCATAAGCCTAAATATCAATCAGTTAAATGCCACGATCCAGCCCCACCACATACCACCACCTTAACGTTCGCCACCACACACCGCTTTTCTTCACACGCCCTTACCTTGCCAGGCTTCCGCACAACAGCGATAAGAATCCCCAACACAAACGGGAGAATCCCCCTGTTTTCCACTGCGTACAAATTTTATCATAAAATGATAAAATGTCATATTGGTATCATAAGACATTGTGAATATGATAAATCCATTCATCACTACAGGTTATGACGGTGCCAAATACTTTTGCGACAGGGTCAAAGAAACAGGGGTCTATCAAGTTTATGACCTGTTTCTTGATATTTGGATCCGAGAGCGTTATTTAAGGTAATCGCTCCTCCAGGATAGACATCGAAGTTACGGCATAGCCGGGGCGAGGATCTCGGCGATGGCGGCGGTTTCGATGAGGAAGCCGTCGTGGCCGTAGGGGGTCTCGATCTGGCGGTAGCGGGAGCCGGGGATCAATTCCGAGAGGGGGCGCATATCCTCGGGCGGGAAAAGCTCGTCTGAGGACATACAGATGAAGGTGCAGTCGGTTTTGATCTGAGCAAGGGCTTTGGCGACACCTCCACGGCCTCGTCCTACGTTGTTGCTGTCAACCTCGTCACAGACATATAGATAGGAATATGCATCCCAATCCTTGACGAACTTGGAGGTCTGGTGACGGTAATATGAGCCGACCTTGCCGGCGAAGATTGTGTCGTCACTGTCCTCGTTCTGCTTGAAGAGGCCCTCCTCACAGCGATATGTCAGCAGGGCGATCGCGCGGGCGGCCTTGAGGCCTTCCATACCGCCGTTAAGGTCACGATGCTCCTTGAAGGTCGGGTCAGCGAGAAGGGCGAGGCGGCTGGCGGCGTTGAATCCTGCGAGCCAAGGGGTCACGCGGGCACCGGTGGCGATGAAGAATATCTTTCCGAATATGCCGGGACGCATCACGGCCCACTCAAAGGACATGAATCCGCCCATCGATGTTCCGATCAGCATATCAATTTTCTCTATTCCAAGATGTTGGCGCAGAAGATCGAAGGCGCGGACGGTGTCACGCACGGTCACTCTGGGGAAATCGAAATAGTAGGGCTTGCCGGTTTTCGGATTGGTTGACGCCGGGCTTGACGAACCGCAGGCCGAACCAAGGACGTTGGCGCAGATGACGAAATATTTCCCGGTGTCGATCAGTCTGCCGGGACCTACCAGAGCTGGCCACCAACTTCCCTCCGGATCAGAATCCGCGGTGAGGGCGTGGCATAGCCAGATCACTTTCTTGTCCGGTGAATATCCAAACGGCGATGTGTGGTAGGCAACCTCCAGATTGTCAATGCTTCCGCCGGACTCAAACTCGAACTTTCCTTCAATCTTATAGATGTGCTTGATCATTGTCTTTCAATGGTGTGAATGAATATCCTTTACGACGCAACTCCCTGATCAGCCCAGGCAGTTTGTCGTAGAACTTGTCAGTCCTGGCCGGATCCGTTCCGAAATGGATCAGCATGATGTGGCCGTTCAGACCATTGGGATCCGTCCTTTCATATTCCCAAATCCTGCCGAGAATCTCCTTGCTGCTGAAATAACGCTTCATTTCGGGGGTGGTGTAGTCGCCGTTGGTGAGGGTTCCGGGGGTGTAGTTGATGATCTGCAATCCAAGCTGTCTGGCCCAGGAGGAGATTGTTGCGTTGTAGTGCTCGTACGGCGGGATGAAATACGGTGCATTCGTGATGCCGAACTCCCGCAACACCTTGTAGCTCTTGAATATATCCTCGTTGAACTCTTGCCTTGTCACCAGAAGTGAGTCACGGTTGCCCCAAGGGGCGTAGAGCAGGTGGCCGTAGGAGTGGCTTCCGACGTAGTGTCCTTCGGCGACAAGTCTTCTGACAACATCAGGGTACATCTCGAAGAACTCTCCGGTGAAGAAGAATCCGCCTTTGATGTTGTATTTTCTCAATGTGGAGATGATTCTTTCCGCTCCGTCGGCCTTGTCGGCGGCGGTGAACACAAAGTCTATGTGCTTGACTGACGGGTCGGTTCTGATTATTCCGCCGTCTTGGTAGATGTTATTGTCGGGTTGGGTATTATTGGTGGGGGCGTCGGTGGCAATAGACACCGCGGGCCTATCGCTTCGCGACCCTATCCGGGTGAATGGCCCGCAGCATCCATTGCCACCGACGCCTTCGCCCGAAGAGCCGAGATTTTCATTCACTATGCCTTTGGTGGAAATATTCTCCTTCATTTTGGAGTTATCACCAAAAGAACCAGTATTTACAACAGCATCTTCAGTTGCAGAGCCATCACTTGCATTTGCTACTTTGCCGGCAGAAGCGTCAGTTAATTCAGCGGCTCCGTCAGCGGAAAGCGCGGCAGCATTGGATTTTGCCGTCCATTCGCCCGGATAGGGTTGCGTAGCAACAGGACGGCAAGGTCCAATGCCGCCGCGCGCCTCCTCCGAGCAAACCCTTCCCTCACGCTGATAGTAAGACAACGGAAATGTCAGCGAGGCCGTGCCATCCATTGTCGGCTCGTTGGTGGAATAGTCGTGAGTGCTGTCGTGGTAAACCAAATCGCCCGGCTGGAACTCCTCGTAGTTGACTCCACCATCGGTACGGATGCCCAGAAGACTTCCGAATATCGTCGCATAGACAGGACCGTCAACCAAACCACCGGTGGTGTTGCCCATCTTGTAGTTGATGATGAAAGAATGAGGCTGGGTCGGGAATATTCCACCTTTCGGAAGCTCAACGATCATGCTCACACCCCACGGATTGCACCCCAGAAGCCAGTCACGCAAAGAACCTTCCATCTCCTGATAGGTCGTGTCACCGGTCAGCTCACGGTAAAGGATGCACTGGGTCAGCATCGCCGAGGTCAGATTGTTCGAGCACCATATTCCCGGAATGCCGAACATGAAAGGATGATCCTTGCCGCGCTCATAGACACGCTGGATGCCCGAACGGATGTTCCTTATGAACTCCGCCGAGACCTTGCCGCCGAAGTTCTTCGCGATGCGGTAATGCCCCATATTCATAAAAGGATACCACTGGTAGTGGCGGGCGCTGTCGGCTCCCATCCAAGGGGTCACCGGCTCGCGGCGGGCATATTCAATGGCCTCGGTTCTGTACTTCTTGTCGCCGGTGCGGCGGAACATCTCGTAGGCGGCCAACTCCATATCATCCACCCAGTTATCCTCCTCGTAGATGTAAGGGGAAACCACCGAGGCGGTCTGGCAGACACCTGGCTTGGCTACTCCGGCATCGTAGGCGGCCTGCGCCTTGGCACCTATCTTCTCCGCAAACTCAGGATAGAAAGGCTTCAGGATCTCTGCGCCAAAGGCGAAGTCCGAAGCGAACTTCCCTGCGGTGCTGGCCACTCCGGTCGTCTTGTTCTTGTCCCCACGCTTGCCTCTCTGCTGAGGCTCACCGGAGCAGAACCACACCGGCCTGTACTCGCCATTTCCCCAACCATAGTCAGCCTGGTCGTCATTCGGGACACGCATTCCGACATGGTCACGGTCATCCGCGATCTGATTGTACATCTCACCCGCCTCAGGGTTCATCTTGTCAAGCCATTTGAGTCCCCAGTAAATCTCATCTATGATGTCAGGAATCCCGTTCCGACCCGGCGTTCCGTCAGCCAGATGATTGTCCGAGAACGCCTCCGGATTGCTCTGATAGGCGAACATCATCTGGTAAATCGCGTTGGCTGAGGTGGTTGTGTACTGGAGGCAGTCCGAAGCGTCATGCCAACCACCGGTCACGTCAAGGAAAGTGCTGTCTTTCTTAGGATCCGGATGCCCGACGATGATTCCGTCCTTGCGATGACAACTGTCTTTGAAGAAAGGGTTCCAACCGCAACGCTGCTGACGCATATAGTTCAGCACAAAATCGGCCGCTCCGTCATAAACCTTAGGATTTATCGGGAATATCTCCGAGCGGGTCTCGCCTCCTGATGACAATACCTTAATATAATAGGCACCGTCGGTCTTCAAGGCACTGAAATCCAGGCGGCAGGTTGTCTTCATCTGCCCAAGCGCCCCCATCGGCCTCACGGCGTCAGACCTCCAGACGGCCTCACCGGCAAAGGCATCAACCAACTCGAAACCATTGACCTGGACAGCCTCATTACTCATAAAGACCGCCACCTTGGTGGCCTCCGGCAGATAGCCTATCTGGTTGATTCTGACCCAAGATCCGGCGAAAGTCTGGACGGCGGCCAAAGCCAGGAGCGCGATGGAAACCAATCTTTTCATTATCCTGTGGTTTATGCGATTCTTTTCAAAAAATTAATGAATATATTCTTAAAGACGCAAATTTAGGAAAATTAACCGTCCAAAATGTAGAAAATGCTTACTTTTGCGTAAATAGAACTGCATAATGGAATATTCCAATATAAGATATTTCACTCTTCTTATACGCCAGAGTTAGTTATTCCTTTTTTTCCTGTTCAACAACACAGTTCCTACGATGAACAAGACTGAAAGTCCGCCGAAAAATACCACGGCAATCACTGCATAAGTCTTTCTGCTAAAGTCAGTGAAGAAAGTTAACCAAGCCAAAAGAATAATCAGAGGCAGGAAGATAGAAAGGAATAGAAGATTATTAGGCTTGCGTTCATTACCTGCTTTCCTGCCAATTGACGTGTAAAAGTCAATCAAGGAAATATTCAGGCAAGATATAACGCCTAAACAAAACAGGAAAGATTTTGACGAATCAGTCAGATCCCCTCCAATGCACAATAGAGAAAGACAGACAATGGTTACAATTGTCCAAATTGTTTTGTATGCGATATTCATCATTACTAACAACCAATCACCTCGGACATCAAAGCGCTACCAACAATTGCCCTTGTCATCATAGGATTCGCATTTTGAAGTGCGTCAACGATTCCAGACGTAATTGCAACAAACGCATACATAGCCTGCGCTTCTTCTTCCGATAACTCAGAGCGCTTCACAAGATCAAAGGCGCAAGCAAATGTAAAATCTTTTTTTTCACTCATTTGCAGTATTTCGCCCAAAAGACGCATCTGATTCTCTGTCAGTGACGATTGTATAGAGTTCTCGTAACCCGATCTTGTCAGGAATTTCGAGGAAATCTCATTTTCAAAATGTGGTGCATTTGACGCTATTACATCATTCGCGATTACTTCATCAAATGAATTATCATTATAAAGAATATGCATAAGCAAAAAGGTCGTTCGTGCAATCCTTAACATAGCCCGAAAGAGCAATCTTAATCATCATATACCTCATCAAGAGATATGCTATGTTGAGGGTCGAAAATAGAATACCCATAAATACTACAAAACAGGCCTGAAGCCAAATCATTATATTGCTAATATACAAATAATATTTGCAATGCCAACTATTTTTTACGTTTCCAAGTTAATTATCCCACTATACCAATCGCTGCTTTACCGGACTCCTTGGAATCAAAACATCAAAAAAAAGAATAATTGCAGCCCTATACGCAGAAAATGCTTACTTTTGTCCTAAAGGCCAATGAATATGCCGCCTCGCGCCAAAAAGAGGACGGCCACGACTGAATCACTGAATATGGAAGAATACAGAATAGGCAACGGCTACGATGTGCACGCCCTCAAGGAGGGACTGCCGATGTGGCTCTGCGGAGTCAGGATCGAGAGCGAGACGGGATTCGTGGCGCATTCCGACGGGGATGTGGCCATACACGCGCTGTGCGACGCTCTTCTCGGAGCGGCCGCTCTCGGGGACATAGGACTACATTTCCCTGACAACGACGACAGATGGAAAGGCGTTGACAGCAAACTGCTTCTGAAAGAAGTGATGTCGATGGTAAGGGCCAAAGGCTATGAGCTCGGCAACGCGGACATCACGATAGCTCTACAGGCTCCGAAACTGCGCCCGCACATAGACGCGATGCGTTCCAAGCTCGCGGAAGTGATTGGAACAGACATCGACAACATCTCGGTAAAGGCCACGACCACAGAACGTCTCGGCTTCGTCGGCAGAAAGGAGGGCTGTGAGGTCTGGGCAACAGTTCTCATATTCAAAATTTGAATAATCCAATCATGATGACTGATTTCAATGAATAATGAAATAAAGTTATCGTGATTTGCCTTCAAAAGCTTACTTTTGCATATAATACCCTATTGATAGCACAATATGAGCCCTTTATCAGTAATAATCACAGTTCTGGCGTACTTTGCCGTGATGTTCACGGTGTCTTGGATCTCGTCGCGTAACGCGGACAACGCAGGATTCTTCAACGGGGGGCGCAAGGCTCCGTGGTGGATCGTGGCGATCGCGATGCTCGGTGCGCCGATGTCCGGAGTCACATACGTCTCTGTGCCGGGAATGGTCGGCGTGGGAGGCACGGCGATGGGCTACATGCAGATGGTGCTCGGATTCTTTGTCGGCTACATCATCATCGCCTTCGTCCTCACACCTATATTCTTCAAGATGAATATGGTGTCGATCTACCAATATCTTGACGACCGGTTCGGAGTCTCCTCGCACAAGACGGGAGCATGGTTCTTCTTCATTTCCAAGATTTTGGGAGCGGCCGTCAGACTATTCCTCGTCTGCGTGACGCTCCAGTTGATGATTTTCGAGCCGCTTGGGCTGCCATTCATCCTGAACGTGATCGTCTCCGTGGCCATCGTGCTGCTGTACACGTTCCGTGGCGGGGTGAAGTCCGTGATCTGGACAGACACATTGAAGACAGTCTGTATGATTGTCTCCATCGTGCTGGCGATTGTGTTCATTGCCAAGGATCTGGGTCTTAATTTCTCCGGCGTGGTGCAGACGGTGCGTGAGAGTTCATATTCAAAGATGTTCTTCTTCGATGATGTGAACCACCCTGAATATTTCTGGAAGCAGTTCCTGGCGGGCGTGTTCACCGTGATCGCGATGACTGGTCTGGACCAGGATATGATGCAGCGCACGCTGAGCAGCCGCAACGCCAAGGATTCGCAGAAGAACCTCATTACCAGCGGTTTGTTGCAGATTCCAGTGATATTCCTGTTCCTCTGCCTGGGGGTGCTTTTGTACATATTCGCAGGTCAGAAGGGCATCTCCGAGGTTGGCGACACGCTGTTCCCGGCCGTTGCGACAGGTGGCTATCTGCCTGCGATTGTGGGCGTGCTGTTCGTGATCGGGCTTGTGTCGTGCGCGTTCGCGGCGGGAGGCTCGGCCCTGACCGCGCTGACAACGTCGTTCACGGTGGACATCATAGGCACCAAGGGGAAGAGCGAGGAGCAGGTCACCACTATAAGAAAGAAGGTGCATCTGCTGATGGCGTTCCTGATGGGTGTGGTGATCTTTGTCTTCTATCTGCTGAACACGAAATCGGCCATTGACGCGGTTTACAAGCTTGCGAGCTACACTTACGGGCCGATCCTGGGAATGTTTGCGTTCGGGATATTCACGAAAAGAGAGGTGCGCGACAGGTGGGTTCCGCTGGTGGCGGTCATCGCGCCGGTGCTTTGCTTCATTCTGCAGAGCAACTCCGAAAGGTGGTTCGGCGGGTATAAATTCAGCTATGAGCTGCTTCTTTTCAACGCGCTTTTCACCTTCCTCGGGCTGCTGATTATCAGCCGGAAGAAACACAGAGATCCTGCCGCACAATAGAAAGCAGCCCCATTTCGGCAGACTCGCTGACCGGAGGGAGTGCGGATTATGGAATTAACGACTTGCGCGTCATGGAATGCGGCAGGTGTTGAATATCGGACGGGACTCAAGAATGAACGGGTTGGCCGCCGGACTGTAGGAGGAAGCGGTGGTGGTGAGAAAATCCAATGAGATTTCATTCCCGACACTGGAGGCCTCAACGGTGTAGACGTACTTGAAGCTCTGTCCTATAATCTGATCGGTTCCGTAGTCGGCAGGGGAGATTTCCTTGGTGATGACATCAAGACGGTTCACCGGCGCGGCGTCCATACCCTTGGCGGTAATGAGAACCTTGAACGGGCAGTACTCCGCAGGAATAGTGGACGGGATGGTGAATTTCAGTCTCACGGTCTGGCGGCTCGGAGAGCCTGTCGGCGAACCGACCGCGGTTGCTGAAGCCGGTGTGAATTCGGCCTCACGAATCGAATAGATCTTGACTCTGCGCTGGAGACCGGTCGCCGTCCTCAGCACGAGAGTACCCTGACGGATGTTCTCCGAACCCATAGGATTGACAGTCAGCGTGATGATGCCTCTGCCATCGGCAGCGTAGACGTGCGTGAAGGCATCTTCGGCCACATTGTTACCTTCGGCCCAAAGGACGGAAGGATTTGTACCCGCCGCACCGCCGACGGTGTAGGAATATCCAACATTGGCACTCTGTGCGGCATCAGTTCCTTTTATGAATATGTAGGCCTTGTCCACGGAAAGTATCTCGGCTCCGCTCTCGATGTAGGTAACCTCGTCGGACACAGTAGCCCAGACGTTGTTTGACGCCACCCCGGCCTTGGCCTCATCAAAAGAGGCATAAGGATAGTTAAGCCTTGAGCCGAGAGTGAATGTGTAGCGATGGTTTCTCAGCAGCGGAAGATCCTGACCAGCCGAATCCTGGATAAGAAGCTTGTAGAATCTGCCGGAGGCTTTGACAATGACACCCGCCGGTGTGGCGAGGTTGACTGATGTCTCGTAGGCATACTGTACCGAGGCCAGGTCAGAGACAGACTGGTCGGTCAGTGCCACGGCCGGCGGCAGGGTCAGGTAGTCTCTTGCGGACGAGAGCCAGTCGAACAGGCCGGCGGTCTGATTGTACGGTGCTACCGTGCCAGTGCCGCTTACAGAGAAAAGGGCTATTCCCTCGATGGAGAATCCCGGGACAGCACTGTTTACCACAATCTTGGCCATGTTCCGGACGAGCCTTACAGGCCCGGTGGCGGTGAACGCGTCGGCTATGCTCTGTGTGCCGGTGGCCGCCACTCTGCCCCAATAGACCATCCTGCCGGCCGTGCCGGGAAGAGTAGCCATCAACTCCGCTTCTGTCTTGCCGGCCGCTCCGGTCTTGTCGAACGAGGCGATGTCCTGATTGCCAAGCAGATGGACAATCTTTGTGGCTCCGCGGACTACGGCGGAGAATGATCCTGCCAGATTCGGAGCTGATTCCGTCGGAGCGGCCATGTCAGGATTGTGTTCCGATGCAGCCACTACATCAAGGAACCTGCCGTCTGAGCCGAAGCAGAACAGGACGAGAGATTCGACACCTTTGTCAGCGACCGCCTTTGTGGGAGCCGCCTGCATGTCCGGGGTTGTGACTGAAAAGTCTAAGACAATGCCGTCCTTTTCCGGAAGCGGATCCTGGACAAGATCCCTGACCTGGCAGGAGGCCAGGGTGAGGCCGAGTGCCAGGATCGTTTGGATGTTTCTGAATATCATGTTGTTCATAGACTTTGCTGTTCTTTTGTTTACGTTTGTCCTTTTCTACTGTATAGCTTTGCTTCGTCCCGCCGGCACCTTGACAAACCCAGCGAGCGGAGCTTGAGTTCCGCCGGTACCTCGACGGCCGCTGAATATGCCGAAGCGCTGTGACAGGAAGTAGGTTTCAATAGGCGTCACGGATGCAACGAAGGAATGTACCCGTACCCGAATTGATCCGCACCGCTCCGCTAGCCGACCAATAGTAAGCCCCTCCAAGAACCTCACTCATCGCCTCCTGCGGAGCCGCATTCTGATATTTCTTGATAATCAGCAGTTCCGCCTCGGTCGGAAGTCGCCAGTCATCATAGACCACGCCATCCCATGTCTTCTCCACATATTTTGAGCAATGATAAGCGGCATGTGACACGGTTGTCGCGATGCTGTTGCTGACAACCCCAAGTTGGGAGGCCAGCATAAATGAAGGTGAGACCATCTTTTTGGTGTACTCATCAGCCAATGTGTTTCCACTGGCATCCTTACCAGGAATACCTAGTGTGTATGTACCCGAAGTCGAGGTTATCTTGATGTGATACAATCGAGGATTCCTATTCTCAGAATCTGGACTGCCGGTTTTACGAACGTATGGCCCAGACCAATAGCCAGGAGTGAAGAATCCTCCAGGATTCCAATCTCTCCGCTGATAATAATAGTTCGTCAGATTGTAGTTTCCTGCAGCATCTACAGGATCCCGGTTAAGACAAACACGGGATGTGAACAGACCTCCTGTTCCATTAGCCGGAGTCCAGCTCTCTCCACTGCGGTTTACAGTTGTCGGGAAACTTAAGTCTGGACCGCTGCTTATGGTCGCATCTCCCGGATTATCCCAAGTAATAACGCCATAGCCGGATCCGGAGACGAAATCCTTCCTGTACGAGTACCGGCCGACCTCGAAGGTGATCCAATCGAGAGGGTACTGGATGACATTGACGGTACGGGTCATGCCGTCGGCGTTCCTGACCTCAAGGGTGATGTAACGGACGAGGTTGTTGGCCGGGACAGGACTGTTGATGGTAATCCGGCCGGAAGATCCTGACGCCGAGACTGTCACCAGTCCGGTGACCGGCTTTTCCAGACCGAACTTGTTGATGTACCAAGCTTTCTTCACGGTCACTGTCACATCGGACGAGGAGTTGAAGACAACCGAATTGTCAGTGGAGACGTTGCGCATCTCCACATTCTCCTTGCTGACCTGAAGGAACTTCACCTCAGGAGCAGAGATGGAGACTCCGACATCATCCCAGTCCTCAACCGTGTATGAGCCAGTCAGCGTCAGACGGTCCACCTCGCAGAATACCCTGTAGACCTTGTTCCGCTCCAGAGCCGGAAGCCAGACAGTCTTCTCGACGGACTCGCCGTCAATCACGTAGGTGACTTTGAAGTTGGTGCCTCGGACTGCCCCCGCCGCGTCATTCACACCTGCTCCCGCCTCATCCGGAGAGGCCGATCCATAAGGATTCTCGACAGGATAGTCACCGGAACCTGCGGAAACATATTCATCGACATTCTGGCTGCCGAGGACAGTGGTGTTCTTTTCTATTTTAAGATTTCCGGCAAAGAACACGCCCGCAGTGGCGCCCCAGGAGCCGGCAGAGGCCAAAGAAACCTTCAATTCTTCTGAGGTCTTCGGGAAAAGCCAGCCGAGGACGGCCTTGGATCCGGCGGCATATTCAATGCTGGTGACAGCAATCTGACGGTCGTTGCCCGGGCTTCGGGAGAAGAGAAACTCCACTTTGCCGACAGTCCTCGCAAGGGTCAGGTCAATCTTTTGGGTCGCGACCTGGTGTCCTTCATGCCCCGGTGCGGTGTTGGGGACAGTCGTGTCAAGGTCTATGTCAACCGTACGCATCTCCGACATCGGGACGCGGCCGGTGATGCCGGTAAACCTCAGACCTTTGAGATAGTCCTCGGATGGAGCGTCCGCGAAAGAGGCAGGAGACCCTGAGGCGTCGGCGAGCCCTACTGCGGAAGTCTCGTTCGCGATGATGAGGAACGTGGTCCGTTGCGGCGAGGCGGCCACCTGCCTGATGTCCATCATAAGAGTGGCCTTCCCCGAGACAAAACCCGGACTGTCCGTGTAGTAATCACCCACAAGCGTGCCGCCCGAGTAGGCATAGACCCTCAGCGAAACCACTTCCTCGTCCTGTATGCCAGCTCTGGTGCCGACGTTCATCAACACCGGAACGGAACCGCCGGCGGGTTCCTCCTGCGGAAAGTGATCCTTGATGCATCCCTGGAAGAGACACATGAAGGCTCCGGCAGCCAATGTGGCAATGAATATTCTTACGTTGGTCTTCATAACTAAGCTAAAATTCAGGGTTGACGTGCTGGGCGTACCATTCAGGAACCTTGATCTCGATTCCCGCGGAAGTGAAGACAATCCTGATCGGAATCAGGCACTCGTGTTTGGAGACATCAATCTCGGGATGGTCGCGGAGGAACTCTCCGACGTTGATTCTGGCCACTTCGACCCCCGCCGAGGTTGTGAGTACAACCTCGGTGTTGCCGAAGTCCTTGTTCCTCTTGATGTTGAACCTTGAGACCATCATCGAGGAGGAACGGTTCATGGCCGGATGATAGTGGACGAGATCTCCATGGACATCGCCCGCGAAGTTTGTGTAAGGGGAAAGGCCTGTGACGGTCAGCGTGGTCAACGCGTCGAGAATCACACCGTCTGCGAGTACCTCCACCAGAACCTTGTAGTGGGCGCTCTTGAACGGAATCACGTCGGCGGCATCGTAGTCAGTGACCGTGAACCTCTTGGAGGCGAAGTAGAGGGAGTCCGCTCCCGTCACTGTCCCGGAGCCGAACTGGGCTTCCGGGCCAAAGAGGGTCTTGGTGAAATCCCCCACAACCACCTTGTCAATCCTTGTGGAATGGGTGTTCCCGACGCAGACGATGGTGTAGTCGCCAGGGTCAAGCGTCGGCAGGACTGTCTTTGCCCTGTCAACATCGCTTTGCGGCAGGACACCCGAGTACACAAGGTTGCCTTTGGAGTCGAAGACAAAGATCTCAACCCTTCGGACCTTGTCCTTGAATATTTCCGTCGCACCGTCTCCCTTGTAGCTGAGAATCAACTCATTCTTGGAACGGCACGCGCTCAGATCCTCCTTTATGCAGGCGGTCGCCGCCGCAAGAAGGACGGACGCTGTGACGAACAGAAAGTGTAGTGGTTTCATATCCGTGTCTTCTATTGTTTTGTCTTATAGGTAAAAGGATGGCCGGAATTCGATACCCGGCCGGCCGCCGGGCAACTCATGCGGAAAGTCCTAGAAAACAGGCACTACTGGAACAACAACCCACTTGGCGACAGTGACTGTTATGTCTATACACTTCACCGGCTGATTGAAATCGGTATCCTTGAATTTGAACGCGAGCTTGTAAATCTTGCCCGGCTCGAAAGCGGTGATCTCCGCTCCGCCGGTCGCATTCTTCAGTTTCTGGGTCACGAGATAAGCCGGAGCGCCATCATTCATGCAGGTAAGCACGAGCTGCGGAACAGTTGCCGGGAAGGTGTGATAAACAAATGTCTTGGTGTTGTCAGAAGGTGCGGCAGGGGTCAGTTCGACTCCTGTGATCGGATCCGCATACCAAACTCCTGTCAGCGGGTTGATCCAACCGAAGACAGTACCGTCGGTGATGGTCTGATTCATCAAGTCGCTCACGGTTGTAGCCATATACTTGGCCTTCGCGTTCCAGTTGTTAAGGGCGATCTTGTTAAGGGCGATCTTGCTGTACTTCGGGGTCGTACTGAACTCGCACTCAAATCCGCTTACCTCAAGGCGAGCCACACGAGGGACAAGATTCACTGTCGCCTTGTAGAGAATGGTATGCTCATCAACCGTGTTGGTGGCGGTCAGACCGCTCTCTCCGTAGAGGCGTAGGTTCCCTGAATCCTGCTCGCCAGCGATCATCAGATCCTTCTCAATGGCCGCAAGATTAGCCGGGGTGATGGCCGCGCCCATATTCCCGACCACAACAACCTTGTTGACAGCGGCAGGGAGGTAGTGGTATTTTACCGGAGCGGTAGGGACGGCACTTCCTGAAAAGAACTGAACCGCATCCGTAGCGTCAGCATTCTGACCTTTGTAAAGGGCTGTACCGTCAGTGAAGAAAATCTGGCAGTCCTTCAGCGTCACAGGTGTGCCGTCAGCGATCGCTGTTCCTGCGGAACGCGAGGTAAGAATGTTGGCGAGATCAATTTCAACAGACTTCATAGGCCCGTCGACTGGTTTCGCATCCTCCTTGTTACAGGCAAGGAAGGTCATGGCCGCAATTGTGGCACCAACGAAAAATCTAACGTGTTTCATAAGGCAAAAATTTAATAAATTGGTAATTGTTGGTAATTATCTAATGTCACAAACTTCATATTCATTTGAGGAACAGAATTTCCTTCCTCCTTACAAGCTGCTCCAGGGCCGCTTCCGCCTGCGGGACACCGGCGGCCATGGCCTTGGAGAAGTAGCCCTCGGCACCTGCATAGTCCTCAATCAATGCAAGGAATAGTCCATGGGCGTAGAGGGCGTCTCCCCCGTCACCGGTCATGCCAAGGTAATCCAACACCTTGTCATAGTCCCCTTCCTGCATCTTCGCCATCGCCGCGTTCAGGTTGGCGACAGGATCTTCAGGGTAAGCCTTCACCGCCTCATGGAAGATGTTGTTGAACTCCTCCTCTCCCGGTCTGTACTTGGAAGCCAGAAGGTAGAACTCCTCAAGACTGAGGTTCCGAGGACGGTTCCGGAAGACCTCCTCCAGTTCATCGGCAGTCGCGTAGGATCGGATCGTGTAGTCAATACGATAGTCGGTGCGGCGCAGGTATGGGTAGCAGTCCTGAAGCAGGACGGCATATTCATCCTTGTAGACACTCTTTATCCTCCATTCCTTGGCGTCAAGATTCTTGAAAGAGGTGTCATCATCGATGATGGACAGGATTTCCGCCTTGTGAGGCAGGTCTGAAGCGGCGACGTATTCCCTTAACCCCACCCAGTTTTCCGGAACAGATATGGTAGTGAAGAGTTTGTTGTCAAGCCTGTAGATGTCGCGGACGTAGTTCCGGATGGCCTCGGTCCTGCCTTTCGCCAATCTCTCGTTCAGTGCGTACGGACCTTCAGGGGAAGCGAACCCCTTGAGGGTGATGCCGTTGAGGGTGATGTCAGGGTCGATGCGGACAGAATCCACTCCGGCACGGATTTTCGCCAGTTCTGCGGCGTTGGAGTGGTATGTTTCCACGACAGCTGTCTTTCCTTGGACGAAGTCGATGAAAGCCTCCCCCGAGATTGAGCGGGACTTCCTGACTTCCGCCTTCGGGCGGGCATAGACGAATTCAGGCTCGAAGGTGAAGGTCGGCATCGTATAGCCTCCCAATCCTTCGGTGAGGCTGCTTCCTTCGTCACAGTTCCTGCATCCGAATCGGTCGGAGCGGATCTGAAGCACTGCTCCGTCCATCCAATCTTCCCACGGAACCCGGGTGGAGTAGTTGACCAGACGAGGTGCTTTTTTCACTGAATATGTCATCTTCTCGTTGTCAGAGAGTGTGCGGCGTCCACCCCGGAGGTATTGGATGAAGCTTCCCCTGCTGTACAGTCCGACAGCCGGAAGGTCAAGCGACTTGTCGCCACGGGTCAACACTGGTGTCAGAAGACAAGCCTTGTCGCTCTTCAGGTAGAGTCTTGACAGGTCAAGATCAAGGGTTATATCCATCCTATCCTTGGCAGTACGCTCGACGGATATGTTCTCCACGCCGACCCCACCCGCAAGAATGTGTCCTTCCTGGGCATTCGCTCCGAGAGCAAAAGCCAGAGGAATGGCTCCGACCAAAATTAGTTTAGCGATTTGAATGTTCATAAAGCCGTTCCTCCTTCATTAAAACAGATAGACAATGTTGACCGCGGCCTTTGTGGGGCCGAAATAGTGATGGGAGCCGTCATCTATCTTGCGCCCGCATTCCTTGCAAGGGAACCTGTCGAACCAGGTGTAGACATAGCCAGCTCCGACCTCTAGTTCAAGGTTCCAGTGGGTACCGAGAGCAAACGCGTAGCCGTAGGCCAGTCCTGCTCCGACGGCATAGCCTTCGTAGCGGAAGTCCTTGAGCTTGCGGAAATCCGTGCCCGGAAGCCGGAATGTGCCGAGGTCAAGGCCTCCCAAGTTGTACTCCATCCCCATCGCATTGATGCCGATAAAATGCCCGGCAAAGCGGTTGCAGAACCACCACCGGGCTTCAGGCTGCACCATCCAGTGCTTCCACCTTTTCAGGGAGTTCGGGGATGACCAAGCGTTGTAGTTGCCGGAAACGTCGAGCGTCCATCTCTGGGCGAAAGGAAATTCAATTCCGGCGTTGACTGTCGCCGAGGCATCGTACAACAGATTCGTCTTCACCGCGAAGTCCTGTCCGGACGCAGGTGTCACACCGGCAAGCAGAGCCAGAATAAAGGCTGTCAGGGTTAGTTGTTTTGACATAAGTTCACACAATTAATCCATGCAAGAAAGGAAGGTAAAAAACGCCTTGGTTTCCTGTATAGTTGAAAGGGATACGTTGCCCTCTGGCAACAATTTGGTAAAGAGTTACTGAACCGGATAGGGTTCAAGTCCGCTGTTTTAGATTCATCTTCCTGGCTTTTCGAACGGTGCGACTGATTCCGGACGCTGGTCGATAGTATTAAGTGTTTCCAAATGTTCCTTTTCGCAAGGAACGCTTGATTCAAGTCTTGACAAGAACTGCCGATTTCCTGCCTGATTGCTCATCAATCTAGCCGCTAAATTATGCAACATTTTCCGTATTTGCAAAGCTTTTTCTGTTTTTTTTTACGATTATTGTGTGTGTTTTTTTGGTGGCGGGGGGGGGTAACTCATTGATTATAAATAAATTAAACCCATAGGAAAACTTATTGTTTTTTTGGCAAAAACTACTTATTGATCTTCAGATAAATCAAAACAACTTCTAATTATCCCCGAAAAAAGAGAAAAAGCCGAAAAAATTTTGCTAATTCAGGATTAATCTCTATTTTTGCAGTCCAGTTGCGAAGAAACGCAGCGCATCATTGAGATATGGTGTAATGGTAGCACTACAGATTCTGGCTCTGTCAGTGAGGGTTCGAATCCTTCTATCTCAACAAATCCGGCTCCGGCCGGTTTGTTTTTATGGCTCTTGCCAACAAGAATGGCGGGGTAGCTCAGCTGGTTAGAGCGTCGGATTCATAATCCGGAGGTCGTGGGATCATGCCCCACTCCCGCTACACAACAATAGAAACTAATTAGACGATAATGGCGAACGCATTTCACTATTCCATCGGAAGGAAGTTCATCCAGGCTGTCAGCGGAGCATTTCTTATAATCTTCCTGCTGCTTCACGTGACTATTAACCTGTTCTCCGTCATTGACTCTTTCACAGGCAACTACAACGGACTTGACGGCCTTTTCCAGAAAGGCTGCGATTTCATGGCGCTGCCTATCGTGACCATCATGGTTCCGGTTCTTGCCGCCGGTTTCATCATCCACATCATCTACGGATGCTGGCTTACTTGGAAGAACATCAAGGCCCGTGGCGGCTACAAGCGCTATGAGGCTTCAAGCGTCGCTGCCGCCGACTCCTGGTCAGCAAAGAATATGTTCGTGCTTGGCATCATCATTCTCGGCATCCTTGCATTCCATCTTACCCACTTCTGGGCCAAGATGCAGCTTGCGATGTTCACCGGCGCCGAGGAGGGCAACCCTTACGAACTTCTCAATCTCACTTTCGGACGATGGTGGGTGCTGGCATTGTACCTTGTCTGGTTCGTGGCTGTATGGTTCCACCTTTGCCACGGTTTCTGGAGCATGTTCCAGACAGTTGGCTGGAACAACCAGACCTGGTTCAAGAGACTGAAAGTGATCGGCATCGTGGTCGCCACGCTGATCTTCCTTGGCTTTGCGGCTGTTGGCATCAACGCATTCCTTCAGGCAAATGCTTTGATTTAGTCAAGGATTAAAAATGAAAATTCAAGGGTGACCGTGTTCGGTCACCCTTATTTGTTATACGCCACCCGGTCGTGGAACCAAGAATCCGGTCACTGAGCTACACTTCCGGTCACTGAACCAGTCGAAGTGACCATATAAAAACAGGACGACAAATAAGCCGCTTCGACGCTTCGACATGCTCAGCGACCAAAGCGTCAAAAATCAGACAAATTGATTTATAAATAATAGTTAACATTTTAAAAACGAACTGAAATGAGACAGAAAAAGTTCCTGCTCCCAGAGAGCGACATCCCGACAGCATGGTTCAACATGCAGGCAGTCATGCCCAACAAGCCAATGCCTATCCTCAACCCGGCCACTCACGAGGCCTTGAAAGCCGAGGATCTCTACCCTATCTTCTGCAAGGCGTGCGCCGACCAGGAGCTCAACACGACAGACGAGTGGATTCCTATCCCTGAACCGGTCCGTGAACAGTACGCCGGCTACAGATGCACGCCTCTGGTAAGGGCTTATGACCTTGAGGCCGCGCTCGGCACACCGGCACACATCTATTTCAAGAATGAGAGTGTCTCTCCTGCCGGATCCCACAAGCTGAACTCTGCCCTGGCACAGGCCTACTATGCCAAGGAGCAGGGCATCACCAACATCACCACCGAAACCGGAGCCGGACAATGGGGCGGAGCGTTATCCTACGCCGCAAAGAAGTTCGGTCTGGACTGCGCCGTCTATATGGTCAAGGTCAGCTTCCAGCAGAAGCCTTACAGGAGGTCGATCATGCAGACTTTCGGAGCGGCAATCACTCCGTCTCCGTCAATGTCCACAAGGGCAGGGAAGGACATCATCACAGCCAACCCTAACGATCAAGGATCACTTGGATGCGCGATCTCCGAGGCCATCGAGCTTGCGGTAAGTACCCCTAACTGCAAGTACACCCTCGGATCCGTCCTGAACCATGTCTGCCTGCACCAGACCGTCATAGGACTGGAAGCCGAAAAGCAGATGGAGTTGGCCGGGGAATATCCAGACATCGTAGTGGCCTGCTTCGGTGGCGGCTCGAACTTCAGCGGCATCGCCTACCCGTTTATGAGGCATAATATTCAGGAAGGCAAAAAGACCCGCTTCATCGCGGCCGAGCCATATTCCTGCCCGAAACTAACGAGAGGAAAGTTTGAATATGACTTCGGTGACGAGGCCGGTATGACTCCGCTCCTCCCGATGTACACCCTCGGTCACGATTTCAAGCCGGCGACCATCCACGCAGGCGGACTTCGCTACCATGGAGCCGGCGTGATATTGTCACAGCTGATGAAGGATGGGTATATGGAAGCAGTTGACATCGAGCAGCTTGACGCATTCAAGGCCGGAGTTCTCTTCGCTCAGACCGAGGGCATCATCCCTGCTCCGGAATCCTGCCACGCCATCGCCGCGACAATAGGCGAGGCACTCAAGTGCAAGGAATCCGGCGAGGAGAAAGTCATTCTCTTCAACCTTTCCGGCCACGGTTTCGTGGATATGAGTGCCTACGATCAATACCTCTCCGGCGAGATGCAGAACTTCCACGTCTCCGACGCCGAGCTTGCAAAGTACATCAAGTCGGCAGACACACTGAACAAGTAATCGATTAGATATAAGGTGGAATATAGTCCAGAGGGCCTCTAACCTGAATTTTGCACGTTACCAAAATTCAGAACAGAGGCCCTCTGGACTTATTAGGGTAACCTAATATTTCAATGACATCATACTGCATAGTGCATAGTCATCGTACATAGTACATATTTCAATGGCACCATACTGCGGTTGCTGAGCTTGTCGAAGCAGCGAAGCAGCTGAACCCACGGATGTACTGTGATGTGCCGTGGCAGATAACTATTTGATTTTCATGCAAAAGAGCGATGTCCTGGTGAAGAAGACAGCACCAGGACATTGCTTTTTATATTCATTTTCAAGCACTTAAGTGCCACGAGATACCACATTAGATCGGCAGCGTCTTCTGACGAAGCCAAGAAGCGACCGAAGGAGTGAGACGTGGGGAAAGAGTACGGTAAACGTGCTCGTTGTAGGCGTTGAGCCAGTCAATCTCTGAGCGGTCGAGAAGGTCTTTGACAAGGATCGACGTGTCGAAGTGGCAGAGGGTCAACGTCTCGAATCTCAGCCAATGGCCGAAATCGTTCTCTCCGGCATCAACGCAAAGGATCAGGTTCTCGTGACGGATACCGAACTTGCCCTCCCGGTATATTCCCGGCTCATCACTTGTGATCATTCCCGGAATCAAAGCCTGACGATTGAAGTTCTGACGGATGTCCTGCGGCCCCTCGTGGACATTCAGATAGAATCCGACCCCGTGGCCGGTTCCGTGGCCGAAATTGCGCTTTGCGCTCCAGAGCGGTTCGCGGGCCAGGACATCCAGCTGACAACCAGCCGTCCCTTTAGGGAAAACAGCCTTTGCCAATGCTATATGCCCTTTCAAGACCAAAGTATAGTCCTCTTTCTCCAACTGGGAACAAGGCCCAAGCGGAACAGTTCTGGTGATGTCAGTGGTACCGAACAGGTACTGCCCGCCGGAATCGCACAGGTAAAGTCCTTCCGCATAGAGTTCAGCGGAGCCCTCCTCCGGCGTGACATAGTGAGGCAGAGCGGCGTTCGGACCGTAAGCCGAAATCGTCTCGAAACTCTCCCCACGGAAGCCCTCGATCTCACTGCGGAACTCGTGCAGTTTCAGCGAGGCTTCATATTCATTGACCGCATCTCCCGCCTCGACGGAGGCTTGCAGCCAATGGAGGAAGCGCTCCATAGCAACGCCGTCCTCAAGATGAGCCTCCCTCATCCCAGCGATCTCGACTTCGTTCTTGACCGACTTGCGAAGCCCGACAGGCGAGGTCCCCATGATGACATACCGAGAGTTCAGAATACTGAACAAACTGAAATTCAACGTCGCCGGATCAACAAACAAAGCCTTGATGTAATTGCCGTCCACAAGATTTGAAAGCGCGGCCTCGACATCTGAATATTCTTGAATATTCACTCCGTCAGCAAGGAGCTCGTGGAAACTGTCCTCGGTCTCTCCGTCATCATCCGGAATCTCACCCTTACGTGCGAACCAAAGCACATTATCCTGAGTGACAAGCAAGTACGACATCACGACAGGGTTGTAAGCCACATCCTGACCACGCACATTCAGCATCCACGCTATCTCGTCCAAAGCCGTAAGAAGGATAGCATCGTAACCTTTATCAGCCAACCATTTGCGCATCCAACGCACTTTCTGTTCCCTTGACCAACCAACCTGCTCAGGTCCAAGAGTAATGATCGGGGTCTGAGGAATCTTCGGACGATCCGTCCACAGAACCTCAAGCATGTCCAGAGCGTTGACGAAATGGGCCTTCCCGCCCACAGCTTCCTGAATGTCCTTCACGGAAGAGACTGTCATGCAAAGCCCGTCAACAGCGACGCGAACCTCATCGCAGTCCGCAAAATGACCTGCAAGCCACTCTGGAATAAGCACTTGGCCAGGGACACGGGTCTTATGCAACTCAACTCCCGCGGCCGGGAGCTGCTGAGAGGCCTGGATGAAATAACGAGTGTCAGTCCAAAGACCGGCGCGATCCTCTGTGATGACAAGGTCACCCTCCCCAGTGTAGCCGGAAAGCCATGCCATCTGATGCCAGCGGGCTGCTGAATATTCACTGTTGTGCGGATCATTCCCCGTCACTATGACGGCATCCCAACCTTTCGAGCGCATCATCGCCCGAACGGCCTCGATTCTATCTTTGAATATGCTCATTCGCGGAATAGGTTATATTAATGAATATGATTGACTGTCATTTGAATATCCTGTGCTTGAGCAGCCGCACGGCAGCAAGCAGCAGCTTCTCCACCGGCAGGAACGCCGAAAGGTTCCTCAGGCCGGAGAACAGCATATTGGAAGGGGTGAAAGCCTCCCTGGCATCCAGAAGCGACTCGCGCATCGCAAGTTTCCGGCGGTTAAGTCGCTCACGGACATTTCTTTGAGCCGATTCCAGCTCGTCCATCGTCTTTATTTCTGAATATCTCATGGCTTATCTGTCCTCGTCAAAGAAAAGTTTGATGAACATCGGAACGAAAGTATTACGGAACAGTCTCTCTCTCAGCAGGATGACAACCGCAAGAATCACAATGAACACGGCGGCCACAATCCCGGCCCCCGCCGCATAGCTTCCTATCAACTCACCTATCCACATAACACCTCCGATGGCCAAAGCCGTCAAGATCACGGACACGATGAACAGGACAAGCAGCATGTAGAGCAACTTGCCGAGCGTCAATGACAATCCCTTAGCGGTTCTTAATTTGAGGTCATCAATCCTTGCCTCGACATAGTCCGCAGTGTTCCTGCCAAGGTCCTCAATCGGTTTTGTGAACTCACTCATCGTCAAGCGTTTTCCGACGGCCTTTCGGCATATTCAATGTCCTTCTGAATCGCGCTCTCGAGTTTCTCCAAGCGCTCGAAAATCTTCATCCTGACATCTTCCTTCAGATCCTCGGCCTGATCCTGAAGTTCCGCCCTCAGGTCGTTGAGTTCCATTCTGGCGAGTCTTGCCCGTGCCTTGGCGGAATCCGCGGCGTCACCGACAGTCTCCTTCAGTTTCCTGCGTGTCTCCTCGCCCTTCTCAGGAGCGAACAGCAGCCCAAGGGTAAGCCCGGCGGCGGCCCCCGCGACAAACGCTAATAATGAATCACCTTTCATAACATTCGATTTTCACAAACTTACATAAAAATCTGCGATTTTTACGCCCGTCCCATAAGAAAGGAACAGTTTTTTAGAGGAAATATAAACCATACTGATCAGAAATCCAATTCATCAGCGCCGATTTCTGTCTGCCAACACAAACGGAACTCCTCGTGCAAGTGACAATAAGGCCATAACGCAACCCGTGAGTGTCCCGCAATCCTTCCGGGCGACAGAAAAGGGTTCCACAATCCTCCCGTGCGCAAAAGTGACCCTCTCACGTACGAAGGCCTTATTTTGATCCTCCTCGTGAGCAGGAAGGCTTAGTCTGCGCACGGGAGGGACTGCCGAGGCTGTCTCGTGAGCAGGAGGGCCGGGGCTGCGCACGGGATGGGACTGCCGAGGCTGTCTCGTGAGCAGGAAGGCCAGTTCTGCGCACGGATGGGACTGCCGAGGCTGCCTCGTGAGCAGGAGGGCCAGGTCTGCGCACGGGATGGCCTGCCGAGGCTGCCTCGTGAGCGGGAAGGCCAGGTCTGCGTACGGGAGGGACTGCCTAGGCTGCCTCGTGAGCAGGAGGGCCGGGGCTGCGCACGGGAGGGACTGCCGAGGCTGCCTCGTGAGCAGGAAGGCCAGGTCTGCGCACGGGAGGGACTGCCGAGGCTGCCTCGTGAGCAGGAAGGCCAGTTCTGCGCACGGGAGGGACTGCCGAGGCTGCATCGTGAGCAGGAGGGCCGGGGCTGCGCACGGGAGGGGCTGCCGAGGCTGCCTCGTGAGCAGGAGGGCTGGGGCTGCGCACGGGAGGGACTGCCGAGGCTGTCTCGTGAGCAGGAAGGCTTAGTCTGCGTACGGGAGGGACTGCCGAGGCTGTCTCGTGAGCAGGAGAGCCGGGGCTGCGCACGGGAGGGACTGCCGAGGCTGTTTCGTGAGCAGGAGGGCCGGGGCTGCGCACGGGAGGGACTGCCGAGGCTGTCTCGTGAGCAGGAGGGCCAGGGCTGCGCACGGGAGGGACTGCCGAGGCTGCCTCGTGAGTAGGAGGGCCGGGGCTGCGCACGGGACCATAGACATTATTTTCTGACAGGGGCGCACTGGACGCCGAGGAGTTTCAAGGCGGAGACGAGTTCGGTGGTGACGGCAACCTTGTACTTGGTGGAGTGGAACTCGATCTTGTACTTGGTCTGTGGATCGTAGAGGTACATCTTGAGAGGGACGGTGCCCCGGTTGGACTGGATCAGGGACACGAGATCCTTGCGGAACTTCTCGGTCAGCATCGGGGTGGTGATGCTGATGGAGAAAGCGTTCAGCAATGTCTCGTTGACGTTGCCCAGAAGCATTATCTTCTTGACCCTGAAAGCGTAAGGCGAAGTCTTGCCTTGCGCGCGCTCTTCAGGTTTGATGAAATATTTCTCCTCGATATCACCCTCGATGTAAAGGTTCTCGTGCGGCTTCATATAGCTCATAAAAGCCTCGTGGTCACGTCCGAACAGCGCCAGCTCGTAGGCTCCACTGTAATCCTCCAGCTTCGTCTTTGAATATGGCTTGCCGGTCTTCGTGGTCAGGGTGCTGTACTCGGTCACCAGGCCGGCTATCGCTACCTTCATCTTCTTCTTGGAAGCCTCACACTCCGCGACTTTCTTATTCAAATCCGCCAGTTCGCAGTTGGTAAAACTCTCTATCTCAAACGCATACTTATCCAAAGGATGTGAGGAGATATACATCCCGACATATTCCTTTTCCTTCTGGAGCCACTCGAACTCGTCGTCCGTCCCGACCATTTCAGGAATATCCGGACGCACAGGCTTCATTTCTTCAACCTCGCCGAAAAGCGACGCCGCCGAATTGGCCGCATCCTGGCTGTAAAGGTTGGCGTATTTTGCAAGCTCGTCAATGAACAGGTTCCCGCTGCGGCACGGCAGGAAAAACTGTTTGCGCTGGATGCCGAACGAATCGAAGCCTCCTGAATATACAAGGCACTCTATCGCCTTTCTGCCCAGCGAGTTACCAAGCCTTTCGATGAAATCGAACACATCGGCGTAGGTACCGTTGGCTGCCCTGTCGGCGATGATCGCGTCCGCCACATTGGAACCGAATCCCTTGATCCCCTTCAGGCCAAAACGGATGTTACCCTCCTTGTTCACGGTGAAGTGTGAATATGACTCATTGACATCCGGGTTCAACACCTTGATCTTGTGAGCCTTGCAGTCGGACAGAATCTTCTTTATCTCCGGCATGTTGGAGAGGTTGCAGGAGAGGTTGGCGGCGAAGAACTCGGCGGGATAGTGGCATTTCAGCCAGCCGGTCTGATAGGAGACCCATGCATAGCAGGTGGCGTGGGACTTGTTGAAGGCATACTGCGCGAATTTCTCCCAGTCCTTCCAGATCTTGTCCAGCATCTTCTCCGGATGGCCGTTGGCCTTGCCGCCCTCCATGAACTTGTCCTTGAGCTCGTTCAGAATCGTTATCTGCTTCTTGCCCATCGCCTTGCGGAGCTTGTCCGCCTGACCCTTCGTGAAGCCGGCCAGCTTCTGGGAAAGAAGCATCACCTGCTCCTGATAGACGGTCACACCGTAGGTGTCCT
>OJAW01000531.1_pt1 | contig 26562 bp, 23 predicted proteins | sample 1589151 | NCBI WGS metagenome assembly OJAW01 (sample SAMN03283290) | human gut metagenome | biome: human-associated habitat; material: feces | host: Homo sapiens | place: Peru | collected 2012
AAAGGCGTGAGACGGTGCGTTTTGGGCTTATGGGGTTCGGCTCTCTTTTGCTATAGCTAAAAAAACGCGGTCTCTGTATGAAATCGCGTTTTTATTCTTCATATTAAGTTATGCGTTTGCGGGGGCGAAAGATTTAACAAGAGTTTTTACTCTGCCGACGGCAAGGGGAATTCGCTCTCTTGTTACCTCTCTGGACGCGTCAAATATAAATTTAATCGTTCCCTTAAACGAGGATTTGAACTCGTTTCTCGTCTCTTTGTCAACGCCTTTTACGGCTTTAACCGCGCCGTCTATCGCTTTTACCGCATTCTTTGAAAAATCAAGAAGCGTCTCCTGTCCCAGTCCGGTAACAACCGCCGAAACAACGGTATCAATGCTCTGCCTCTGAGCATCATTTACATTCGAAATAATATTCGAAACAGTTATATCGGTTATGCGTCCGGCACGCGAAATGCTTCTCTCGACGATATTTCCGTCCTTTAACTGCCACGTACCCATATCGTGCTGCATAACGCCGATGAGCTTATTGCTCTTAACCGCTTTGTAATCGTCATCGTGTGCGAGCAGCATTCCGACAAAAGACGAGTCGGGAACTATGTGATGATATCTCGGCAGAAGCTCGGAATAAGCGTCGGAACGGAACATTGAATGATCAAAAAAGCCGGGGCCGTCATTATTGTAAAGCTCCTTAATTCTCGCTCTCGCTTCCTCACTGCATTTGAGCGCGCCGTACAGAGCGACGTTTCCGCCCTTTGAGTGACCGAGAATTATGAATTTACCGTCAAGCTTTTCGGCGGCTTCATTTATGTAATCGACGGCAAGAGCGTGCGAGGGAATGGATTTCTTAGTATAAATATCAAGATCCTCTTTCCAGCCGGTAATGGAATCATCCGTTCCTCTGAATATTATAATATTATCTCCGTTCGGCATTAATAGAGTACATGCGGCAAACTGAACGGCGGGGTCATGCTCGTATACGCTTCTGACTCCGGTCATTTTAAGACGCGAATATCTCGGACGGCTCGTCATGTACTGAGTGTTTTTGCTAAGCTCCGGATTAATAAGCAAGCCTATTGCCTTATGCTCTCCTCCTCTGAATTCAAACAACTTTTCAAACGCCTCGTCGAGGCTTATGCTCTCGTCGAATGAGTCGGAAACAACATTTTCGAATGGCATATAAAACATGGAGCAAATCGCAAGATTATCACCGTCGCAGAACGGAAACTCATCAAATGACTTTTCGCCGTATTCTTTTATAAACGCTTGTGAACCTGCCATACAAAAACCCTCTCATTTTATTTATAATTATATACTATTGTCGCATAAAAAATTGGATTTGTAAAGAAAAAAAGACAAAAATCAACATTATTTGCATTATGTCGAATTATTACAATATCGTAATGGAAATAATCCTTTATATATGATATATTATATACGGTGATATTTATGAATATTTTTCTTTTGGAAGACGATACAGCCATAGCAACGGGGCTTAAATACTCTCTTGAGGGCGAGGGATATACCGTAACAATTGCAAAGTGCGTAAAAGAAGCATTTGATATTATATCAAAAAACGAGTTTTCGCTGTGTATTCTCGACCTGACTCTGCCCGACGGAAACGGTTACGACGTATGTAAATTTATAAAATCAAAATACGATATCCCCGTAATCTTTCTGACCGCCGCGGACGACGAGGTTAACGCCGTTATGGGACTCGAAATGGGCGCGGACGATTACATATCCAAGCCGTTCAGATTAAAAGAACTGATGGCTCGAATCAAAATGATACTGAAACGCTATTCGAAAAACGGTGCGGAAAACACAGCAAGACTCGGCGATATTACGATAAATATTTCGCAGGCTAAGGTTTATAAACGCGGTGAGGAAATAATACTCTCCGCAATGGAGTACAGACTGCTTCTTATTTTCGTCAACAATCCGGGAGTCGTCATGTCAAGATTACAGCTTCTCGAGAACATATGGGACGTAGAGGGCGACTTCGTAAACGACAATACGCTGACAGTATATATAAAGCGTTTACGCGACAAATTGGAGGACGACCCGTCCGAACCGAAAATTATTAAAACAGTCAGGGGGCTGGGGTATGCCGCACAGAGTAATTAATTCGGATTTTAAAATAATACTGACCGCCGGGATAATACTGTCGACAGTCTCCTTTTCCGTATGTATTTTTTACGCTATCGTTCCCGCCGTCGTTTCGCTCGCCTGCTCCGTAATTCTGACGGTTCTGTATATTGTCTATACAAATAAAAGATACTTCGAAATCGAAAAGCTGAACGACTATCTTTCGCGTATCTGCGCGGGAATATACGATTTGAATATTCCCGACAACAAAGAGGGCGAATTGTCTATACTTAAAAACAATCTATACAAAGTAATACTTATTCTGAATAATCAGAACGACAGGCTTTCAAACGATAAAAAATATCTTGCCGACTCGCTTGCGGATATTTCGCATCAGATAAAAACACCGCTTACATCGGCTGTTATGATGACCGAGCTGCTTGAAAATGAAAAGGACGAAGAAAAAAGAAAAGAATTTCTTTCTATCTTATCAACCCAACTTAATAAAATCAACTGGCTTATTCAGATGCTGTTAAAGCTCTCAAGGCTTGACGCCGGCACCGTTGAATTCATAAAAGGCGATATTTCAGCCGGCGAGCTGATTAAAAAGAGCGTACAGCCGTTTCTCGTTATGCTCGATGTTAAGGATATCGAATTAAAAACGGAACCGAACGATTGTGTGTTTTACTGTGACATCAACTGGACGGCTGAGGCTGTCGGAAACATAATAAAAAACTGCATGGAGCACACCCCTTCGGGCGGAAGGCTCGAAATAAAAACGGACGAAACGTTTTTGTATAAAGAAATAATTATCCGTGACTCCGGATGCGGTATCGCCGAGGAAGATTTACCTCACGTATTCGAAAGATTTTACCACGGCAAAAACGCGTCTCCGGATTCGGTCGGAATAGGTCTTGCGCTGTCAAAATCAATTATCGACTCACAGAACGGAAAAATTACGGTTGAGAGCAAAAACGGCGAGGGTTCCGTTTTCACAATCAGATTTTATAAATCGACAGTGTGACGCAATTGTAATAATTATTGTCACCGCAGAGTAATATTCGTCCTTTATCATAGTGTCATAAGGCAAAAGCAAATTGAAAGGAGACAAGCTCATGAATATTCTTGAGATAAAAAACCTCACAAAAACATACGGCAAGGGCGACACTATGGTAAAAGCTCTCGACAACGTTTCTTTCACCGTAAAAAAGGGCGATTTCGTTGCTATCGTCGGTCCCTCGGGAAGCGGTAAATCAACGCTTCTGCATATAATCGGAGGAGTCGACAAGCCTACGTCGGGCAGTGTAATAATTGAAAATACGGATATTACGAAGCTTGACGAAACCGCACTCGCGATTTTCCGCCGCCGTCAGATAGGACTTGTTTATCAGTTTTATAATCTTATACCGATTCTCACGGTCGAGGAAAATTTGACTCTCCCGCTCCTTCTTGATTCAAGAAAACCCGACAAAGCACAGGTAGACAGAATCGTATCAATTCTCGGACTTTCCGACAGAGTAAAGCATTTACCCAACCAGCTTTCGGGCGGTCAGCAGCAAAGAGTTTCGATAGGCAGAGCATTAATAAACAATCCAGCGATAATGCTCGCCGACGAGCCTACGGGAAATCTTGACTCGGAAAACAGCAAGGAAATAGTAAATCTTCTTCGTCATTTCAACGAGGCTCTCAATCAGACCGTCATCATGATTACGCACGACGAAAAAATCGCTCTTTCGGCAGACAGAGTTATAACGATTCAGGACGGCAGAATTGTAGGCGACGAGGTAAAACGCGGATGAATGTGGTCAAGAAGCTCACCCTGCGTCATTTGAGCGAAAATAAAGGCAGGACAATTATCACATTAATAGGCATCTGCATTTCCGTTGCGATGATTACCGCGGTTTTCACCGCAATGGCTTCTTTTATCTCGTTTTTCGGAAAAGCAACTCTTTTCCAGAACGGAGACTGGCACTTTGAAGTAACCGACGTTTCCGACGATACGATCAACAAAACGCTTGCCGACGACAGAGTCGAATCCGTTATAAGAATCAAGCCGTCAAATGGTTTCGTATTCGAAATAGAGGGCGGTAACAGCAAAAAAGATTATGAATTATGTTCGCTTTGCGATAAAGCGTATCTTGAACACATGATCCCCACCGAGATAGAGGGTTCTCTCCCCTCCGCCCCCGGCGAAGCCGCCGTCAGCGGAGATTATATCAAAAGACACATGCTCGACTGGAAAGCCGGAGACAAAGTAACGCTCCCTATCGGACATTTTGAGGGCGATGAGAGCGATACAGAAAGTTACAGTTTCGTAAAGACGGGAGAACGTTCATTTACGATAACGGCGGTTCTCGGCCATAATCTGCCAACACTTGACTATCCCATTCTTATATTGGGAAGCAACGAGGAAATGCATTCGGGCGTAATTACCGCTCTTTTTAAATTAAATAATCCGAATTTTTCGGCGTTGAAAACAATTAATTCGATTTGTTCGGATTATAAAATAGAACACCTTGACACGAATACGGAACTTCTCGCCGCAAATCTTTCGTTTGACAAGGGTGGATATTTAAGCACGCTCGTACCTCCTGTTATTTTCCTGCTGACGCTTATAATTATAGCCTCCGTTCTTTTGATATATAACGCTTTTTCAATGTCGCTCAGCGAACGGGTAAGATACCTCGGAATGTTAGCCTCCGTCGGAGCGACAAAAAAACAAAAGCGGACTTCGATTTATTTCGAGGGCTTTATATTAGGAATTATCGGAATCCCCGTCGGAACGCTTGCGGGCATTGCAGGTATTGCAGTCACGCTTTATTTTATAAGCGATAAGATTATATCTACAAGTATGATTGCCGGTATAGAAAATACTAATCTTAAAATAAACGTAGACGTTCCTGTCTGGGCAATAGTTATGATAGTAATATTCAGTGTTCTGACCATATGGATTTCTACGCTCATTCCCGCAAAAAAAGCATCTGAAATATCTCCCATTGACGCTATCAGACAAACAGATTCGATTAAAATCAAAAAACAAAAATACTCCTGTCCGAAGATAGTTTCCAGGATTTTCGGATTCGAGGGCGAGATATCATATAAATCATTAAAACGTAATTCGAGAAAAACAAATATGATAACCGCGTCAATCGCGCTGTCGATTATTCTGTTTCTTTGCACAAACTACTTCTGCACCATGCTGACAGATTCGAATAAGTATTCTTCAACGCTGCCGTATCAAATTACCGTTTATACATCTTACAGCGATTGCAATGAGGTTAAGGACGTAATAGAATCAGTAAAAAGCGTTGATGACGTATTCAGCGCAGAAAGCTTCAGAAACGTAATTGGCGGAGATAAAGAGAATGAAAACAAGAACTACGCGGATATTACAAACGACAGCTCCGTTCTTACCGTTCAGAACCAAAAACTGTTCGACGATGAGAAAATAATCAACATCAACATTATTGACGACGGCAGGTTTAATCAGCTTTGTCTTGAAAACGGGCTCGACAGAGAGCAGTTCTATTCGCCGGATATCGTAAAATGCCTCTTATTGAACAACATGACGCATTCTGATTCGGTAAGCAAGGTCTTTACTTCCTCAATTATAGGCAAGTCGTTTACCGCTCACGCCCCGTCATACGGAGATTTTAAAGCTTCCGTCGGCGGACTTATAGATTACGACAAAAACAGTGACATGTGCGCTCTTAACTCAAAAGGAACAATAAGTGCATACATTCCCATGAGCGTTTACGCCGAAACGATTAACAGTCTCCCCGATAAGGACAACGAGCTTTCATTTGTCTACGGTGTAAAATCAAAAACGCCCGAGCAGACAGAACAGGAAATTAAAAACGCCTTGACAGAAGCGGGATTCGATATGAACGACACCGTATTCAATTTAAATAAAAATCAACAGTCGGTAAATACGGTAATTTATGTTCTTCAGGTATTCATTTACGGATTTATTGCACTGATGACTCTTATAACGATTGCAAATATCTTAAACACAGTCTCAACGGGAGTAATACTTCGCCGTAAGGAGTTCGCAATGCTCCGCTCGGTCGGCATGACTCCCAAAGGATTCAGAAAAATGATCGTTATGGAAAGCGTATTCTACGGACTCAAGGCTATCGTTTACGGAATCCCCTTGAGTATAATTATAAACCTTATAATGAACAAAACGTTCGGCTCTTCATACATTCCGTTTTCGATAGATTATAAAGCGTATATCGGTGCATGTCTTGCAGTCTTTATCGTAACCGGAATATCAATGATCTACTCCGTGCAGAAAATCAAAAAAGACTCGATAGTCGAAACATTAAAGGAAGAAATCAACTAATCCCAATCATAAACTGCAATACCCTTGCAGAAAAAACCGCAGGTCGGGCAAAATATCACCCGTCTGCGGTTATTTTATTCAATTGTCCCGATAACAAATCTATCGTCCGCATTTACATTCGAAAATCTAACGCATTTGCCGTTTTTGAAAAAGCTTCCTGCACGGACATAAATTTTACCCGTAACATCTTCGTCGGTTTTAATATAAAACACCCCGTATTCTCCGGGCTGTATTTTGTCAAGCTTTGCGCCCTTTGCTTCATACTCACCGTTATCCGAACCGATAAATACTCCGGGATCTGCGTAAATGGGAGCAACGCCGTCGTTTCTGACTCTAACGAAAATATATGCTTTGCCGAATATTTTCTTAACGTTTACTTTATCTATATAAAAATCATATCCGAGCTTTGCGGATGCTTTTGACACGTTTTCTTTCTGAGAATCGGAAAGATTCATCATAAACGCGTTCTGCATCATAAGAAACGAGCAATGTGTTTTATTAACGCACTCGTTATAGTCCTGCATGCCCTCAAGCTTTTCGCCTTTTATAAACGGCTCCTGACATTCGGGACGAAACTCTCCGCCTATCGGCTGACTTTTCCATACGTTCGTAAGCCTGTTTTTCTTTAACCGGGTATAAAAGAACCAGTCCTTTGTATCGTCAATCGTTTCATACGTGAACGAATCATCGTGGAATCCAATTCTACCGTTTTTCGTTCCGGGATCACCCGGATAACGCGCGAGAATTTTCGTTGATTTAAAAGCGTTTTCGTACGCTGTAATAATCCGTTCTTTCTGCTGTCTTGTGGGATTGGCTTCATCAACCGATACGTGCCATTCGCCCCAATGACCTATAAGTCCGGCGGTTATGTATGCTATTCGGGGATCGTCGTCATACTCCTGAGCAAGCTTATATATGAACTTCTCAAGAAATTCAATAAGTCTCGAATCCGAATAATCGGGAGTAACTCCTCCGCCGTACTGCTCGTATTCATAAAACTTTACGCCGAGACTGCGTATATATGCTCCGGCCGAATCCTCGTCTTTTCCGGGATAATCAAGATAAACTCTGAAAACCGCCTGATTTCCTCTTGAAGATATATTTTCAAGATAGGGTTCTATCGCCTGTTTTATTGTAAACTCTCCGTCTGCGCTTACAAGATCGGACATCGGTATGTAAAACCACTCCATGCTGTAAGCAAGATTTTCATTACTTGCTCCCGTCTCCGAATAAAAAGGCATAAATCCCTTCATAGGATTAACCGACACCTGTTTATATTCAAGTTTACCCGCCGTAAACCCCGATAGGGAACCGATACTCATAATTAACGAGAGAAAAAAAGCCGATATTTTAAATATCAATGATGAAAAAAACATAAAACACTCCCCGATTATAATTCGATTTTAATTCCGTTAACCGTTTCTTTCGGTTTACCCTGTCCCGCGCGGGGTTCCATTATGTTCATAGACGACAGATACGCGTAAACATCCTCGTTTTTAACGCCGGTCTGATTCATCAGAACAGCTATATGATACGCAATTTCGGAAATATCGTGAGCTATCTCGTCCTTACCCTCGTCCTTAACGTCGAGAGCGAGATTGAAAAAGCTCTCGTTTAGTTTTTTCAGCGTTTTATCGGATCCTTTTCTCAAAAGATAAGTCGTATATGAACCCTCGGGCATTTTTTCACGGCGTTTCTTTATATTTTCGGAAAGAGCGTCGAAACTGAAATAATTAAGCTCGTCGCTTCTCCACATTATCTCGGTAAAACATGAATCGGTACCCTTATAGCATGCAGGTCCGTCCTTTTTAACGATAACCGTTAACGCCTCGTAATCACAGTCCGCTATTATTTCGACAATATGCTGATAATTTTTGCTGTACTCGCCTTTTATCCAAATTCGCTGTCTTGACCTGCTCCATAGACAGACAAGCCCCTTTTGCATTGATATTTTCAGACTTTCCCTTGTCATATATGACATGCTCAAAACTTTTTTGCTTACAGCGTCGACAATAACCGCGGGAATCAATCCTCTTGAGTTGAATTTAAGTTTATCAATGTCAATCATTTTTGTTTCTCCCGAATTATTTATTTATCGGTTATATTATTACATTTTTTTTCGTTATTTTCAATACTTTCTTATAAAAAAGAAACGGGCGGAGAATCGCAATTAACAATTCTCCGCCGAAATCAAACATCAGTTCGGTTTTTTGTCGCTCATCTTCATAAAGTCGAGCTTTTCTATTTTCGTTCTGGGAAGCGTGTCCATGAATTCAATCTTTCTCGGAACAGAGAAAGCGTCGAGGTTTGTTTCGCAGAACGTAAGTATATCTTTCTTCGCCTTTTCCTTATTGATTGAATTATCTTTAAGCGATACGCAAAGTTTTACGCAGGGCTTTTTATCCTCGTCATAACCCTGAACGGCGCAGGCTTCCTTGATAAAGTCAAGAGACATTATCTTCTGCTCCATTGTATAAGGATAAATATTATATCCCGAAATAATAATAATTCTCTTCTTACGTCCCGTAAAGAATGCAAAACCGTCCTCGTCGACATATCCCATATCGCCCGTGTTGACCCAGTCAACGCCGTTTTCATCTTTAACGATTCCGCTTTCTTTGACAATTCCGTCGGGCAGATAACCGTTCATCATCGTATCTCCGCTCAGCGACAGCTCGCCGACCTCGCCTGCGGGAAGAACTTTTCCGTCCGCGTCGAGAACTCTTATTTTTACGCCGTCTAACGGAATACCGATTGAGTCGGGCTTATAGTGATCCGCGCTGCACGTTGTACAAACAGCGCACATCTCGGTAAGACCCCAACCTCTGAAAAGCTTAGCCTTGCTCGAATTCGCTCTCAAAACAGACGTTAATTCATCAACAAAGCTCTCGCTTAAAATATCTCCTCCGCTGAAAAGAAGATTAAGGTTTTTAAGTCCGGGATTTACAAAGTTATCGGCGTTATACATCTTCTGGAACATGTTAGGAACACCGAGAATTTCCTGTACGTGATATTTTTTAATATAATTATTGACCTTAACAGCGTCAAATTTCGGAACCAGAATAGCAGAATAAGCGTTGCACAGTGCGTAATGCATTGCACCTCCGAGTCCGAATGCATGGAAACACGGCAGGGCGCAGATATTATAAGAGTCGCCGTAATTATGATCCCTGTCAAGAAGATACAGCTTGTACGCGAGCGAATTAAGAGAGAACGACGAATGTTTTATCGTCTTGCTCTTACCCGTGGTTCCTCCTCCGTGCAGATAAATAAGCGTTTCCTTGCCCGGATTCGAAACGGTTTTAACTGACGGGTACTTCTTCTTCATTATGTCTCTGTATCTGAATACCGTCGGCATATCGGGGACGTTCGAATTCTTATTGTCGTCAAGTTTTACAAGCAGTTTCATGATTCCCGAGGTATAATCGGATGTAGAACATACTATCGTATGGGTTTTGCTTACGATTGAAGTAAAGGAAGCTATAGCTCTGTCGAGGATAAACAATGCCTTTGAACCCGTAAGTTCAAGCATTTCGTTTAACGCGTCGGGAGGAGTCAGCGGGTGAACGAAATTAGCAATTATTCCGAGCTTATTAAGCGCATAGAATGCGACAAACGCGTGTGCCGACGTAGGCAGAAAAACAGTGATTACATCACCGCGTTTAAATCCGCACTCGGTAAGATATCCCGCCAGATTCTCTATATCTTCAAACATTTTTTTCATGCTCGTCTTGCAGTCCTGATTTACAAAAGCGGTGTAATCACCGTGATCTTTTGAAATTTTTGCATAACAGTTCTGCAAGTATTCGTAGCATGATTCATCCTTCGGTTCTGTTAAATAACGTTCTTTGGGACCTGTGTATTCGGTCATAAACGCACCGTTCTTTCATTATTTTTTATAATTGTAATATCAATAAACGTTAATATTCAATAACAATAAATAATTAACCTATAAATTAAATAATTGACCGTATATAAATTTTATGATATACTGTTTTCGGTGAAAAAACATGAGAAAACAAATAGAAGAACAGTGTATGAAAGCAATAAACGAATTCTATTGCAGTCAAAACTACGATTTCTTTGATATTCTCGAAGACAAAGTCATTTATTTCAGTTCAGGAAAGGATCGTTTCATTCAAGGCAAGACAGAGCTGTGCAAATACTTCGGAGAACTTAAAAACAGTCTCGATTTTGAAACGGGCAACGCGCACGCAAAGCTTATAAACTTAAAACCCGGCGTATTTTTAATTCATACCGATCTCGAACTGAAAATAATACATAAAAACGGAAAAGAGAAGATTATAAATCAAAGAATCGCTTTCGCTCTTAGACAGACAAAAATCGACGGGGTTTTACGGGATACATGCCCGTATATTCAGGTATCCAATCTTATTAATACGAACGCCGAAAACAAAACCGCCGGATTTTCCTACCCCGAAGCTTCGTTTGAATACGAAGCTAAAAAAATGATTCCGCTTCCCGGAGAAAACGGAACCGTATACTATATTAATAAGGAATCAGTAAAATTTGCCGAGAGTCTGAAAGGCGTCAAGTGTTTAATTCATACGGATTCAGAAACATTCACGGCAAATAAGCTTATAAAAGACATTGCAAGTCTGCTCGGAGACGGTTTTATACGCTGTCACTCAGGATACGTCGTCAACATTCGCAGGGTAAAAAGCATATCGCCGTATAAAATAACGCTTTCCACGCTTGAAGAAATCCCCGTACCGGTAAAAAAATACACTGCTGTTAAAAAAGCACTGAACGAATCTCTGTAATAATTTATAAATAAAGATTCATATTCAGGAATCATATAAAGAAAAATTCAATCAAAACAAAACTGAACCGTCAACCGCGTTATCTCACATAAGCTTGACCGTCGCACCGGCTGCAATGAGAATACCGGCGGGAACTGATTTTTTCAGAGTATTTAAAACCATAAACCAAACTCTTGAGAATTAGTATCAATATTATAAGACAAAATTGCCAAAATGAAAAATTTAATAAAAATGTTTTCAACGGCAATAACAAGTGAAGAAGTACCGATCGACATACCGGTTACTTTGCTGAGTCCCTGCCATAAAATTGCAAGCGTTGCACTGCCGAAACCAGCATTTATCGCAAAAGTAATACCGTATGCGGAAATAATCGAACCGATTATAACTATAAAAGTTTTTATTGAATATTTTTTAATTTTACATTTACCGCTTCCATAAAAAATATGACTATAAAAATTACCGGATCCCCTATGGATTCATTCTATGCATGCTGTCGCAATTTTATCATTACCGAGTTTTTCGCTGCCGACGGGGAGTTTATTGACAGGACTATCATCAGACGGTTGTAAATGTGTAAACCATGTCTTTGCTCTACCTGTAAACCATGTTACTCTTGACAATAAGACAATCCTTATTGGATTGGTTTTTGGGAGTAGTTTGGGTGTGGTTTTTGGATAACGAGGAATCATCATATACTATTATATGACCTAAAACAATTTAACGCAAGAATCGTTTTCGTCAATATTGACGAAAAATACATAATAAAAAACCGCTGATTGTTGATAACAAACAACAAAAAGCGGTTTATTTTGGCAGGGGCAGAAGGACTTGAACCCTCGGCACGCGGTTTTGGAGACCGCTGCTCTACCAACTGAGCTATACCCCTATCTTGCCTTCGCTTTTGCGAAGACATGTGAAACGCCCGTATGTATACCCCACAACAGTGTTTCATGGTGGACCCGAAGGGAGTCGAACCCTCGACCTCTCGGATGCGAACCGAACGCTCTCCCAACTGAGCTACGGGCCCAAACGACATTAGATATTTTATCACTATTCTAATAGAATTGCAAGTACAAAATACAATTTTTTTAAATTTTTTTGTAGAGTTAAAATTGATGTGAGACTGAAATCAAAAAAAAGAATAGAAAAAAGCGATTGAGTACGTTAGAATATAGTCACCACAACAACCCCTAACGAAAGGATCTCAATCGCCATGAATAGTATAACACAAAACAAACGCTATTTGCCACATGAAATTTCAACAAAAAAAAATTCTGTCAAATTATACAGACAAACAAAGGATATCGGATTTGTGTGCCGGCGATATCACATATCTAAAGCATCACTGATGCGGTGGAATAAGCTGTATGACGGGACAAAAGAATCACCTGAACCGAAGTCGCATAAGCCGCTGACACCTCACCCCAATTCACATACAGAAGAAGAAATTAAGTGGATTAAGGATTATCACCGAAGAAATCCGAACATCTCAATTTGTGAGCTATACGGAAAGCTTCGTGAAGATAAAGCATATTCACGACACCCCGGATCTTTGTACAGAGTATTTGTACGGCTCGGATTCAGATAAAAGGTTGAATCTTCAAAGAAGAAATCTAAACATCTCGGTAAGTACAACACGCCGGAATCCATCGGTGAGAAGTGGCAAATGGATGTGAAATATGTTCCGAAAGCCTGCGATTCAAGGGATGAAAAAGAACAGTACTATCAATATACCGTTATTGAAGAAGCATCCAGAAAGCGATTCATTTACGCATATCAAGAGCAAAGCAGTTATTCCACGGTAGATTTTTTCAAGCGTGCTATAACTTATTTCGGATACGCTCCGAACATACTGCAAACCGATAACGGCAGTGAGTTTACTCATACAAAAAAAGACGAAACGAATGCATCCGCTGGATATGTTTTGCAATACTTACAACATTGAGCACAAGACTATTCGTCCGAGAACACCGTGGCACAACGGCAAGGTAGAAAGAAGCCACCGCAACGATCAAGAACGGTTTTACAATTACCTGAAATTTTATTCATTTAATGATTTACAAGAACAGATGAAACGATACTTGTACCGAGCAAACAATATCCCGATGACGGTTCTAGGCTGGAAATCGCCGAATCAGAAGCAGCACGAACTGGGCGGTCGCTAACGCTCCGCTTTTCGGGACATCGTTCGTTCTCTCCTCCGCTACACTCCGTCGTTCACTCTCTCTGTCCCGAAAAATATATTCCGATAGACTCATTATTTTTTTTTCAATTCTTTGGTCTCACATCATTGACAAATGCACAAAAATACAATTTTTTTAATTTTTTTAAAATCATTAATTAATATTTATTGCCTTTTTCATTTAAGTTTGATAAAATAGTGACGTTAAAAATCTTAGGAGTGATTCATATCAATAAATATCTAATCGTAAATGCCGATGATTTCGGATTGTGCGAATCGGCAAACAAAGCATGCATGGAGCTTTTCGAAACAGGCAATCTCTTATCGTCTACAATTATGATGGTTTGTCCCGGTGCCGAAGAAGCCGTAAAATTTGCAATAGACCATCCTGAATATGCAATAGGCGTGCATACAACTCTGACAGCCGAGTGGCAAAAATACAGATGGAAACCGTTAACCGACGGAAAAAGCCTGCTTGATAAAGAGGGCTTTATGTGGCATGAAAGCGACATGGTTGAGCTTCATACAAAATCAAGCGAAGTCGAGGCAGAAATCCGCGCGCAGATAGACAAGGCTCATGCGATGGGGATGAAACCGTCGCATATAGACAATCACATGGGCTCTCTGTACGGCTATAATACAGGAAGATTCGGCTTTCTTAAAATGGCATTGAGAATATGTCACGACTACGGCTACGCATACAGAGTACCGCTTTACGTTACGAAAAGCACAACTCCGAGAGGCGTTCCCTATCCCCTGTTCAAGGCTCTTACGGGACTTATTCGTTATTGGGTAAAGAAATACGACGTTATAACACCGGATTATCTTATATTCCCCGACTGGAAGGTTCCGCATATACGCGAAAGCTACGAATCATACAGAAGAATCATACTTGACGTGTGGACAAATATTCCCGACGGAGTTACGGAAACATTTATACACCCCGCTGTCGAAAGCGACGAATTAAAGGGCATTACAAACGCATGGCAGTGCAGAGTATGGGAATATGAATTAATGAAAGACCCGTACACACATCAGTATCTGAAGGATCACGGAATCGAAATGATAACGTACCGCGATCTTATCAAAATGAAATCAAAATAATTGCAATCAACTAAAGTTTACGGCGAGGTTCGTTTGAACCCCGCCGGTTTTTTATTTAGTATAAAGTTTTAATGTCTTAATCTCAAACGGTTTGAACGTAAGCTTCAGCTTACCGTCGTAAAGAGAAAGCTTTTCGTCCTTTTCCTCCATGAGATTACATTCGAACGCGTCTTTAACGTCAATACCGAACGAAACCTCACAGTTTGTACGTCTGTTCCATGTCTCATACATACGGACGATAACAGAATCTGAATCCTCCGCCTTTTTAACCGTCTCGATAATAACGTTTGACTTATTGACATTAACAAGCGAGAACTCGGTCGGAAGAACGCCCGATTTGCCCTCTGTCGTAATGCTTCTTAACGGAACGTTTATATCGTAAGCCTCGTTAACTACGCCGGACGAGCTTACATCACCCGAATGAGCGTACATTGAATAAACGAAATTATGACGCTCTCTGTCCTGAAGATGGTTCGGCGAGGTTGCGCTTCTTAAAAGCGTAGGCTTGATATGTGAATTCTTAACAGTCCAGCCGTACTTACAGTCATTCAGCACAGAGAAACCGAATCCGTTATCCGAAAGGTCAGCCCATTTATGACCGCAAACCTCAAACTGCGAATAATCCCACGTCGTGTTTTCGTGCGCGGTACGTTTTAGATTACCGAACTGAATATCAAACGTTGCATTAACGGCGTTAACATCTACGGGATAATCGGCTTTGAGAGCAATACGCTTCTCCTGCCAGTCAACGTCATAAAATATATCGATTCTCGCCGTGTGAGGATAAAACACATAATACTGCGTAATATGCGATTTGTTGAATGTTCTGTCGACTTTCAATACCGTGCGTACCGCGCCGTGTTCAACGATTTCGGAATTATCGACATTATCAATATTCCAATACTTCTCACCGTAGTAGCATTTGATATCCCATGCCTCATGATTGTGAGGTCTGTCCTCATACGCGATAAGTCTGCCTAAAACATCATTTTCCTTTGAAACGCATCTGTCTGCCGACTTGTCATAATATGAAGCAATATTCATATTGCCGTCGAATTTAACGGTGTAGTAATCATTTGAGAATTCATTGTTTCCGCTCTTTACCGAGTCTGCGGATTCAACAGCCGAATCAACGATTCTGAACGTCTTGTATCCCTTAGCCGGAACATCTGCAGCAAAAAATGCAAGCTTGCCGTCGTACGTTATCTGCGACGGCATAACATTGCCGTCCATATCCTCGATATGAAATTCTATTTTTTCGGGCGTATCGGCAATGACAACGGAGCTTCTTGCAAATCCAAGCGTATTAAACACAACGATAATTCTACCGTCCGCATTAATAAGCGAGGCTACTGCGGACTCGCTCTCGTTTACCATCTCGGCGCCTTCTTTAGCGACAAGCTCATACTGCTCTTTCGAATCCTCGTAAACGGCGGCTATAGACGAACCCGGGATGATATCGTGGAACTGATTGAGAAGTATAAGCTTCCATCCGGAAAGAAGCTTATCCGACGGATATTCTTTTGAAGCAAGAAGCTCAGCAATCACGCCGAGAGACTCCGCGTCCTGATAGAGATATTCGCTCTTTCTGTTATACTTTTTGTTTCTGCTCTGCGCGGTAAGTGTTCCGCGGTGAAATTCGAGGTACAATTCGCCTGCCCATACGGGAAGTCTGTCGCTGTCCTTTACTTCCGAAGCGAGTCTGTCGAAGAAATCACGCGCAAACTCCTGCTTGAGAGTCGGACAGCCGGGTATTCCTTTTTCCATTCTTCTGCCGTGTTCGAGCATGTCTCTCGTCGGGCCTCCGCCTCCGTCGCCCCAGCCGTATGAGAAAAGAACGTTTTTATTAAGATCCTTATTTGAATAACGTCTCCATCCGCCGATAACCTGGTCGGGAGAAAGATATCCGTTATACGTTGTCATAAACCCCTTGTCGTCACAGCTCTGAGTCGGTATAAAGTGAGAGAGAACCTCTGTTCCGTCAATACCGCGCCACATAAACGTATCGAACGGGAATTTATCAAATTCGTTCCACGAAATTTTCGTGGTCATGAAGTAATCAATATCGGACTTCCTGATAATCTGCGGAAGCGCGCCCGAATATCCGAATACGTCGGGCAGCCACATAATGCGGTTATCGACTCCGAATTCATTTTTGAAAAATCTCTTTCCGACTAAGAACTGTCTTACGAGCGATTCACCCGATACTACGTTCGTGTCGCTCTCGACCCACATACTTCCCTCGGGCTCCCAGCGTTTTTCCCTGACAAGCTCCTTTATCTCCTCATATAATTCGGGATAATCCTGCTTAACAAAATCATAAATCTGAGCCTGCGAAGACATGAATTTATACTCGGGGTATTCCTTCATCAGATTAACGACGCTCGAGAAGCTTCTCGCAGCCTTTTCTCTCGTCTGACGGAGCCTCCAAAGCCATGCGGTATCTATATGAGTATGTCCGATTGCGCTCGTAACAACGCCCATATCAGCGCCGTATATATTCTCTTTGAGATACTCCCTTGCCTTTCTTACGCTGTCATGAAAAACAGCGTCGTCGATTGTATTAAGTTCGAGCATGTTAACGGCGGTATTGAGAGATTTGATAATATCTATTCTTGCCGTATCGTCGTGAGAATAATTATGCGCAGTCTCCCACGGAGAAAGAAGGTCATAATATAAATCCTTAACATCCTCGTCAACGGTTTTAAGAGATGATGTAAGTCTCGTTTTTCCGGCGAACTCCCAGTCGTCACAGTATGCGTTAAGAGCGATATCGTAACTCTCCCCCGCCTTTGCGTCATCCGAAAGAATTATATACTGATGATACGGGTCTGCGCCCTGTACGAGCTTACCGTTTACGAATACGATAAACTGCTGAGCACGGCTCTCCCATCTTGAATCGGGATAAGGATTTATCTGATATATAACCTTTTTACCCGCAAATGAATCGGGAATCGTAACAGTCTGTTTAAACCAGCAGTACTCCTCCTTATATCCCCAAAACTCATCTTTTCCGAAGCTTTTCCATTCGCCCTCGTTTATATCGGCAAGGGTATACTGTCCGTCTCTGAAAAGGAACTCTCCCGCGTCGACGCATTCGGGGAAAATTCGCCCCTTAAGCTGATTGATTATCTCCTTTACACGCGAAGCGAGCATTTTTCGTTCCGAGTTTTTATCGCAGAACTCAATATCGAAATGCATAAAATACCTCCTCTGTATTTATTGTAGTTTGATTATATTGCATAACACAATTAATGTCAATCGCAAATTACAAACATAATTCAACAGCATAGAGATATTTACATTTTATCTCGTCGGGATTAATGCTTTCAAAATTAAGACAGGCTTTGCCGTTGTCATCGGTTATTGTAACCTTCGAATCATGAGAGAGCAGACGGGCTTTTAAATCAGAATCATAGTCTACCTCATCAAGCGTTACGCTGCCGAACGGGAAGCGGTTTATAATCGCGTATACCTTCTTTCCGTCCTTCGACTTGGTATAATACGTACCGTTCTGCTCTTTTTTCGTATATGCTCTTGTTGCATAGATTGCGTCCCCGTTGATTTTAAGCCAGTCGCCTATCTGACGCAAACGCTCCTCCATTATAACGGGAATTGTACCGTCGGCGGCGGGGCCTACATTAAGTATAAGATTACCGCCCTTTGAAACAAGCGAGCAGAGCATTTCAATAATCTCCTTTGCCGAAAGGTAATCGTCAACGCCTTCAATTCTGTTATAGCCGAAGCTTTCGCCTATTCCCCTGCACTCCTCAAACGGTCTGTCAAGCTCAATATCCTCGATTTTTCTGCCGTTGTCGATTATTCCGTATTCCGTTGTGAAATATCCGCCGAGTCGGCCTCTTGTCTCTTTGCCCCAGCGGTCATTTACGACGATCTTATCCTTAACCGGACTTTCATTATAAAGCCACGCAAGGAAATCCGTCGAATGCCATATACTGCTGTCATGATCCCACTCTCCGTCTGTAAAGAGAACGTCGGGTTCATAGCTTGTAATAAGCTCCTTAAGCATGGGAATAAGATGCTTCTGCGCGTATTCCTCGGGGCATTTTAAATAAAGAGGATGGAACCATTCATATACGGAATGATACACTCCGAAATGAACGGGCGTGTCTTTTAAAGCTCTTTTTAATTCTGCGAGAATATCAATATGCGGTCCTACGTCCACGCTGTTCCAGTTCCATGCGTAATCCGACTTCCAAAGACAGAATCCGTCGTGATGCTTTGATGTAATATCAATATATCTCGCACCCGAATCAACAAAAAGCTTTGCCCACTTGTCAGCATCGAAAAGCTCGCACTTGAATCCGCTGACGAAATCCTCGTATTTGAAGTTTTCGCCGTAAACTCTCTTATGGAATTTCGAAGCCTCACTGTTTTCATCCTTTAACTGCATCATATACCACTCGGCATATTTACCGTTTTCCGTATAAGCAGGAACGGAATAAAGTCCGAAATGAATAAAAATTCCGAATTTTGCGTCCTCAAACCACTCGGGTACTTTACGCTTATTTAACGATTCCCAATTATTTTCAAACACTGTTTTTTCTCCTTTTATTTAAATTTAATTCTGAACGTCTTAACCTCGTTCGGCTTTATATTAAATACGAACGATTTGTCACTGTGAGAAACAGTCTCGATATTCTGCTCCATAAGGTTACATTCGATTACGCTTTCAATTGAATCACTAAATTCAATACTGCATTTTCCTCTTGAAGAATATGCCTCGAACACACGAAGGATATATCCGTCGGCGTTCTGCGCCTTTTTAAACGCGTCGAGAACAATTCCGTTTCTCTTGATATCGATAAACTGTTTGTCTGAATCCGTATCGGCAGACGAATAAACAACGGCGGGCGGATTATTAAGAGCGTATGAAAGTTCGGAAATACCTGCCTCCTGCCACGTACCGGCATGCGGAACGAGAGAATACGTAAATTCGTTATAACCTATATCACCTGTCGTGTCGGGACAAATCGGCGCACGCATTAAAGTGATGCCGATATCGTTTTCATGTACAGAACAGCCGTATTTACAGTCGTTGAGAACACTTACGCCGTACCCCGACTCTGACAAATCGACCCATTTGTGCATACATGTTTCGAACCTCGCAATGTCGTATGATGTGTTATAATGCGTAGGTCTGTCGATTGAGCCGTGCGCAATTTCGCTCGTTGAGTAAAGACTTCTGACGCTTACCGGGAAATGTGCTTTTAATACTTTTTCTCTCTCGTGCCAGTCAATCTGCGTTTTAAAATCAATCCGTCTTGAATTTTTATTAAGAGAGATAAACTGCGTAACGGTCGATTTGTTAAACTTTCTTACAATTTTTATTTCGCCCGCAATGCCGTCGTTTCGTGTAACCTCTATATGCTCCGCCTTTTTAAGCGGGTAAGGAGTCATTTTATAGTCGAATTCAAGATTCCATGCACTCTCATGTATCGGCTTGTCCTGATAAATGCAAAGAGCGTTTCCGATTCCGTCTAAGACCTCCCTGTCGTTTTCCTTATCGAATACGGAAATCATCTCGCCGTTATCGTCGAATTTGATTTTTAACATATCGTTCTCGAGTGTGTATTTATCGGCTTTAACGCATGTATTAAAAATATATTCATCCTTTGAAAAGCGATATGTACGCCCCGAGAGAGCGGGAATATTCTCCGCGATGAACGAAATATATTTATTATCTCCGTCTGAAAGCTTAACGCACGGGATTTTAACACCGTCATATTCTACCGAATTATACCCGTCGGGGAATTTAACCTTAACCTCGCCCGTATACGGAACATTAAGATAATTTACTGCGGTAAACGCTTCCGGGGCTTTTTCAGAGAATAAAACATTCAGCTTTTCATTAATGAAAATGTCAATATCTCTGTTAAGTTCCTCATACTCTTTTCTTGTATTTTCGTATACTTCGTGAATACTCGAACCGGGCAAAATATCGTGGAACTGATTTACAAGCAGAATTTTCCACAGTCTTTCGAGGTCTTCGCCGTCATATTTACACTTAAATCGAATTTCGGCAATACTTGAGAGGATTTCCGCATTTCTCAATGCGAATTCACCGCGTCTGTTGTTCTTTTTAACAAATGCCTGACTTGTGAAGGTTCCTCGGTGATTTTCATAGTAAAGCTCGCCGTCGTAAACCGGAAATTCATCCGAATATTCACTTATCTCGTCAAAGAATTCACACGCAGATGAATTGACGACCTCAGGAACGCCGGGAATGTTCTTTAACGCCTCTGCCCTTTCGAGCATTTCGACAGTAGAGCCGGAGCCTCCGTCGCCGTAGCCGAACATTCCGAATGAAACATCTTTCACTGCCGACTGTCTGTTTCCGTCTTTTACTTCAAAAACCTGTCTTATATCGTATTCTCCCTGATACGGAGCTCTCGTAAAATACGCCGTAACATCGTCGCCCGAATGGGAACGCCACCTGAACATGGAGTACGGAAACTCGTTAGTATCGTTAAAATGAAGCTTTGCGGTAATAAAATTTTTCATTCCGGATTTTTTAATTATCTGCGGAAGAGCCCATGTAAAACCGAAGCAGTCGGGCAGCCAGTATGTATCGGAATCTACTCCGAATTCTCTTACAAAGAATTCTCTGCCGTAGAGTAGCTGTCTTATAAGACTCTCACCCGAAGCTATATTCGTATCGGCTTCGACCCACGCATTGCCCATGACCTCCCACTGACCGGACTTAACCTTTTCTTTTATGCGTTCAAATATTTCGGGGGCGTTCTTCTTTACCATGTCATAGAGAACCGCCTGACTCTGCGCAAATTTATACTCGGGGTATTCGTCCATGAGTTCGAGAGTATTCGCAAACGTCCTTACGGCTTTTCTCTCGCTCTCTTTTACAGTCCAAAGCCACGCGACGTCTATATGCGAATGACCGCACATTATAACTTTTCCCGGGTGATAATCCGGTAATTCGGCAATACGTTTATTGAGTATATCAAAAGCGGACTTAACGCTTGATAAGAATTCATCCCGCGTAAAGTCGAATTTTAAAACGTGTATACTCTCGTCGACGGCGTTATATATTCTCTGAGCTATAACCTTATCATGAATAAACTCCGTTGAGTCAAACAGCGTCCTGACCTTGTAATAATAATCCTCGCAGAGCTTATTTACTTTTAGAAATCCGGACGAAACAGTATCATAATATGTCTGTTTCGCACCCGCCATAGCCTCGTCGCAAAATCCCGCACAGCATATACCGCTTTCGGCTTCTATCTTTATATGCTTACCCTCGTATTTCTTCGGCAGAGGAATATTTTCCCGGCACACCCAGCCGTCATGAAGCTTTGAGCTTACGCTTCCGATTATTTCACCGTTAAGCTTTATAACGGTTTCGCCGCCGAAATTCATATTGAAATAAAGCTTTTCGCCGGACGAACATACGGGAACGTCACATTCGCACGTAAACCAAACCGCGTCCTCGTAGCCTGCGTACCATCTGTCCCCGACCGTTAATTCCTCAACGGGGTCATATACGGTGAATTTGCCGTCTCCGTCGTATTTTCCGCGCCGTTTCTGCCATTTATCGAGTGTTAAAACATTTTCGCTTATATACGGTTTAATCATCTCTATAAGATTGGAAAGAACTCTCTTATTAATTGTAGGCAAAATAAAACCTCCATTCTTGTTAAGATATGATAACATAAATTAAAAGAAAAAGTAAATATATTTCATACTAAATTATATAAAAAAGAGACCGGCAGGCGATCTCTTTTCATAATCATTCAAGGTTTATTGTTATATGTTCACCTTTTTCGGTATCAATATCTATAAATTTGCCTATTGATTCGCGGTTTACAAGCTCTGAAATTTTATCCGTCGTTTTTTCGTCAAGCCCGAACATTCTTCCTATTTTCAGTCCCGTTTTCACAAATGAAAAAGGAATTCTTATCGTATTTTTCTTCCCGTCCGGCTGAGTTACGTTAATGCAGACGTTCTTTTTATAATTGTTCTCGTTTTTTATACTGTCGGAATCGATTTTGTTTGACGATAAAATAATATTATCACCCTCGCTTCTTAACAGCTCGTCAACGCTTACCGAGAAAAAGTCCGCTATATCAGTAAGCAGTGACACGTCGGGACACGAGCTGTTATTCTCCCATTTCGAAACAGCCTGCGCGGAAACTCCGAGAGCCGCCGCAAGCTCCTCCTGCGTAAGGTTTCTCGATTTTCTCAGCAGTGAAATATTATTGCCTATGTTCATGTTTATTACCTCCTTAAAATCATGCTTGATTAAAAAATTCATAATGTCACACCCCTTTCGTTCGGCATGTAAATCATACCATGTAAAAAGAGACGGTATCAATTATCCGTCGGTTGAATCAGCGATAATGTTCGTTGAATACGCTCAACCGGCAGTTGAATTAATAATAAAAAACAAAAAATCCTACCACTGCCGTGATAGGATCTTATGGCGCGCTGGAAGGGACTCGAACCCCCGACCTTCTGGTTCGTAGCCAGACACTCTATCCAACTGAGCTACCAACGCATACACGTATTTTTCTGTGCTCAAATATATTATCACCTATCAAGTAAAATGTCAAGGATAATTTTAAATTTTTCGCGCTTATTTTTATGAAATTATGATATTGAATCATATATAAGTTTGTGATAATATATTTTCCGGTGATTATTAATGGCAACTCTCAATATTGTACTTATAGAACCGGAAATACCACAGAACACCGGTAACATAGCGCGCACATGCGCAGCAACGGGAGCAAGACTGCATCTCGTAGAACCCATGGGATTTAAAGTTGACGATAAAAAATTAAAACGTGCCGGGCTCGATTACTGGTATTTGCTCGATATTACGTACTACAAAGATACAGCAGACTTTTTCGAAAGAAATAAAGGCGGTAAATTCTTTTACTTTTCGACTAAAGCGAAGCATGTCTACTCCGATATTGAATATCCGGACGACGCATTTCTTGTATTCGGCAAGGAAACAAAGGGACTTGACGAAAAATTACTCTACGACAATCCCGATACGACAGTTCGCATTCCGATGATCGACGACGCAAGAAGTCTTAATCTTTCGAACTCCGTTGCCGTCGGCGTTTATGAAGTTTTACGGCAGTGGAACTACCCGGAGCTTAAACAGCTCGGACAGCTGAGAAATTTCACATGGACGGAGTGATATCTTATGAGACAGAATATCGCGCTGATAATTCCGTCTGAAGACGGTTATTTAAAGCTTTTGCCCGACGAACTTTGCGACTACTGCGATATTATCGTAATCCCCGTTTCATATACCATAAATAATGTAATGTTCTACGACGGTCTCAACACAGATAACGAGATATTTTTCAACAACAATTTCCTTGAAAAGGATTTCGTTTTCAAAGGTATTCCCGAACCGGTATACACCGACGTCATAAATTCCGTAATAGACATCGGCTACGACGGCGTTCTTCTGTTCACTCCGAGCAAACGATGGTCAAAGACTTATGAGACTGCGCACAAATCCCTGCAAAAAGTCAGACGGCACATAAATTATAAAGAAAGCGGTTTCAAATCTGCCGTTATCGACACTAAAACATTTTCGACAGCCGTCGGATGCATGGCGGTAAGATGCGCACAGAAAATAATCGACGGCGCAAGCTTTGAGGAAACGGTAAAATACGCGAATTCCCTTGCGGATAAAACGCGTACGCTCGTTTTTGAAACTTATCCGAAAGACCTGCACAGCTTTATCCGCGGTCATACGTACAATTTTGACAAAGAGGGCAGCCGCTGTATCAGAGTCGCCCATAATAAAATTCTGCCGATAAAATCAAAAGGCGACGAGGAGCAGGGTATCGAAAAATTTGTAAGAGACTGCGTAAGGAATTTGGAACCCGACATGAATTATTGTCTGTGCTCGGATAAAGATTATCTTAACAAAATGAAGAAACTTCTTACCAAGGCTATGGGAAAAGAGCCGATATCTTCTTCACCCATGAGCGCCGCTTCCGCATTTGAATTCTCCGCAAACAGTATAATTGTAACTATATTTTAATAAATGTTGCGATAATGTTAAATGAGTTTTAAATTTCAAATAAACTGTCAAAATCTATTGAATTATAAAAACCTATGTGATATTATTATTTTAGATGAACGGAAGGTTTATCATATTTTTTTACAAGGAGTGTTCACAATGGAAGTTATCAACAAGTTCGTAGCTTTTATTCAGGGATTTATAGCTTATATTCAGGCTATCGTTGCTTATTTCAGAGACAAGAACGACGGTAAAAACCCTGAGTTCCCCACTTTCGGTTTCTAAGAATCGTCTGACAGGCCGACGCTGCGGCGTCGGTCTTATTTTTTACTCGGAGGTTTTTTATGTCGGGTTTATTTGATGTATTCACTAACTTTGACTTAAACGTATTTCATTGGTTCGAAACAACATTCAACACGGGAAACAATAAAATTCTTGATACCGTAATGTACATAATCACAACGCTGGGCGACGCGGGTATTATATGGATTGTTCTCGCCGTTGCATTGATGATACCGAAAAAATACAGAAAATGCGGTATGATGATGGCGGGTTCGCTTATAATAATGCTCGTATTAAACAATCTGGTGCTGAAAAATCTGTTCCAGAGACCGAGACCGTTTTTATTCTTCGAAAACAATCCGCTTTATAACTTCCCCGATATCGTCGCGCGCGACACATTGGCAAGCTCGTCGAATCCCACGGGTTATGAATATTCGTTCCCGTCGGGTCACACGACTTCATCCTTCGCCGCCGTCGTTCCACTGTTTAAACGGGATAAGAGATTCGGCGCCGCCGCTCTTGTGCTCGCAATCCTTATAGCGTTCTCAAGAATTTACGTACACGTTCACTATTGTACGGACATTCTTTTCGGCGTTGTTTTGGGCGTGGTTTACGGACTGCTCGGATGTTTGGTTATCGGACTTATTATAAAACTCATTGAGTCGAAAAAACCGAAGCTTGCAACTAAGATTTTCGGTTAAAACCGATTTATATTAAAAAATCACAAAGATTATATTAAGACAAATTTGACAAAGGTTAAAACTTTGATTCAGATTTGTCTTTTTTTGTTTTTTTTGTTGCAATTTTTTTATTTTATTCTATAATGCAAATATAAGAATAAAAAAGGAGGGAGATTTTGATGTTCAGCAGGCGTTCGAATAAATCAACGGCTTGCATTTAAATGAATTACAATGAAAATATATCAGATTTATGCATAATTTTCCATTTTCACAGGAGTGAATCAACCATGAAAAAAAAGACAGCGATAACAGTTTTCTGCATTGTAATTTCATTATGTATTATATTCTCGGCTGTAACGGCAGTTAGGGCAAAGAAAATAAAAAGCCTTGAACCGGGCGCCGAAAGCACCGCGTATTTTGCGGATAAATCGGTACATCAGCTTGTAAAAGACCTTAATTATTTTAAAGATTTCGATAATGTAAACGGCGATCTCGTTTTTACGCTCAACAATAAAATAAGCGCGGATGACGCCGAATACTGCTCAAAGGTAATGAAATCCCCGCTGTATTCGGACTTTGCAAAAATTGCGCTGCTCGACATTTGCAGAGAAAAAGAAATTAAACTTGATAAAACAGTGATGGGCAAACTGATTACAAAAAAAAGCTTGGACAGCGATTTGCGTTCGTATATAATAGGTTACTGCGCTTATCAGGATAAAGATTACTGCGACGAATTAATAAAGATCGCTTCGGATAAAAACGACGACTTGAGTTACTACGCATTAAATCGATTAAGCTTTGTTGACAAATCTCAGGCTCAAACAATTGCAAAAGAGATTATTTCGGAATACGACGGCACTTATTCCGACCGAATGAAAAACGCAATGATGATAGAATCCGAACGTCTTGAAGAATCCGGAGATAAAGAGGCTGTCAGCGAATTCAATATTTTCAGCAATAAGATTACTGAGGGGCAAAAAAACAACTGATTTATACTTTATATTAATTTATTTCAACAAATCATAACCACCCGTTAAACGGGTGGTTTGTTCTGCCCCTCGAAGGGGCTGTTA
>OJAW01000532.1_pt1 | contig 26532 bp, 21 predicted proteins | sample 1589151 | NCBI WGS metagenome assembly OJAW01 (sample SAMN03283290) | human gut metagenome | biome: human-associated habitat; material: feces | host: Homo sapiens | place: Peru | collected 2012
TTGCACTAATCATGTTTATCGCTCCTTCTTATATATCTATTATTTTAAAGCTTCAATTAATTCTTCTTTTTTCATCTTAGAGTAGCCCTTAATTTCTTTTTTCTTAGCTAATTCTCTAAGTTCATTTACCGTAAGAATAGTTAAATCAATTTTAGGTGCCTTCTCAGCACTAACTGGCTTTTCTTCTTTTACTTCTTCAACTACTTCTTCACGTACTTCTAAAACTTTTTCAGATTTTTCTTCTTTTTTAAATTCTTTCTTCATTGGCTTAGCTTGAACTCTAGCTTGTTTTTTACTCTCGTCTTCAGTAGCATAATCTACAATTTCCAATCCTTGTGCTTCTGCAGCAGCATTATTTAATGCTCCAAGAATAACTTTAATAGATTTTACAGCATCATCATTACCAGGTATTACATAATCAATATTATCTGGATCACAATTAGTATCAATTAATCCAAATACTGGAATACCTAAAATATTAGCTTCTCTAATTGCATTATATTCTTTAGTAGAATCAACAATTACAACAGCTTGAGGTAATTTATCCATATCTCTAATACCACAAAGATTCTTATTTAATTTGTCATATTCTTTCTTAAGACCTGCTACTTCTTTCTTAGGTAACTTATCAAAAGTACCATCTTTTTCCATCTTTTCGATTTTCTCAAGATAATATACTCTATTTCTAATAGTCTTAAAGTTAGTTAAAGTTCCACCTAACCATCTCTCAGTCATAAAGTACATACCAGTTCTTGCAGCCTCTTCCTTACATACTTCAGCTGCTTGTTTCTTTGTACCAACGAATAATACTTTTCCACCATTTTCTACAATTGTTTTAAGAGCATTATATGCTTCTTCTAACTTTTCTGTAGTCTTTTGTAAATCCATGATATAAATATCATCTCTCGTAGAAAAAATATACTCTTTCATCTTTGGATTCCATCTCTTAGTTTGATGTCCGAAATGAACTCCAGCTTCTAATAGATTGCTCATTGCAACTACTGCCATATTTTTCACTCTCCTTTTGTTTAATCTTCCAAGCATCTCTTCTCTAGATATCACCTTCTGGCACTAGACATCTAAATCAACACTTGTGCTATTTTTCTGAAAAGCCAAACTTATATTAACATAAATTTATCTTTTTATCAACTATTTTTTTACATTTTCTCTTAATAATAATATGTTTCTATTATATATTTATCCCAAAATAAACACTAAAGAAAAAAGAGATAATAATGGATATTATTTCTTAAGTATAACAATACTCTTATTATCAAAATCTATCTTAGATACAACACTCATAAGCTCTTCCATATTTAAACTATTAATAATATCTATAATATCTTCTTCTATTCTACCATCAAATATAATATTATCAATAATCATCTCATTAACCATCTCTATATTTTCATAACTAAATACTTCATTACTTATAAGAACCTTTTTCTTTCTCTCAAGATCACTCTCACTAAATTTAATATTCTTAAATTCATTCCCTATCTTTTCAATAAGAGATTCATACTTATCAGTAGAATTAATCAATGATATAACAAAATGACTACCAATATCTAATATATTATAATATAAACTACTAGTAATAATTCCTTCTCTTTTAGCTTCTTCATCAAATAAAGTAGTATCTCCAAAAAGTAAATTAAATATTACATACATATATATACTAAGACGTCTCTCATCCATCTTAAACTTATCTATATTTACTTTAATTGTATAAGCCATCTTTGGTATATTTGTATTACATTTAACTATTTCCATATCTTTAACTACTTTATCAGGCTCATTATATTTCTTAAGTTCTATCTTATCAATACATCTAAATTCTTTCTTATCTTGATTATTCTTAATAACCTCTAACATCTTATCCCTATCAAAATTACCTGCTACTACTAAAAACATATTACTAGGATTATAATATCTATAATAACACTTTTCTAATAATTCTTTAGTAATACTCCTAACCTCTTTCTCTGTACCAATAATACTTTCTCTAAAAGGATTAACCTTAATTGTATTCTTTCTTATCTTTTCATATAAAATATCTATCGGTCTATCATCACACATATTTATCTCTTGTACAATAATATCCTTCTCTTCCTCAACATTCTCTTCAGTTAAATATATATTCTGTACAAAATCTAATAAATATTCTACATTCTCTTCTATCTTATCAGTACCAGAAAACAAATAAGTTGTATTTTTAAATGTTGTATATGCATTAGTAGTAGCACCATTATTTCCATAAAAATCTTCCGGCTGAGGATCTTCTTTCTGTACAAAAACCTTATGTTCTAAGAAATGAGCTATTCCATTAGGAACCTTTATCTCCTTACCATTCTCATCCCTAAATTCTCGATAAACAGATCCATACTTTGTCGTAAAAGTCACATAATTATTATGAATATTCTTATTAACATATAAATATACATCCATCCCATTATCAAGAGTTTCCTTATATATCTCTTCATTAATTTTCTTAATCACTATCTTTTTCATCTGATGCCTCCAATACAAAACATGAGTGTACATTTACCTTCTTACTAACTGCCATTACTTCTTCAGCACTAACACTCTCTACCTGTCTAATTCTCTCTTCAAACTCTGGTGCATTTACTAAAGTCATTGCATAATAATTATTAATTATTCCTATAGGACTATCCAAACTAGCCTTAATACCTGTAATAATTGTCTTCTTAGCACTATCAAATTTTTCTCTATCAAACTTACCCTTACCAATCTCCTTAAGACTCTTTTCAATAATCTTTCTAACTTCTCCCTGATTATTTCCATCTATTCCAGCATATATCATCATAATATTATCATACCCTTTAACTATTGAATTAACATAGTAAGCATATGAATTTTTACCCCTAACTGCCTCAAATAATATCGAATTAGAAGTTCCTCCAAGCATCTCTCCATATACTGGTAAAACATATCTTCTCTCCCTATCAGTAAGACCATTTATATTACAAAGCATTACTAACTGTGTTTGATTAACATTATCTTGTTCCTTATATTCAAGTACTTTCCTATTATTAGATAATTCAGATACTATAACATTAACCTCATTCTTATGATAAGTCTTTATCTTAAAGTATTCTCTAAATATATTCTTAATATCTACTTCTGATACATCTCCAACTACATATACATCAACCATGTCGTCATGAAGAATACTATCATAATAATTCTTAATATCATTAGCCTGTATCTTCTCTAAATCATCCAAATATCCATAACTATTATAAGCATAAGGCATATCACCAGTTTCTTCTAATAACTTAAATAACGCATATTTAACCTTATTATCATTAAGACTCATAATACTCTTCTCTATCTTTTTCTTACATTTATCTATATCATTATCAAGTCTAGGATTAAATATTAAATCAAGTAAAAACTTAATCGACTCTTCATTCATTCCCTCTTCTGTATATTTTTCATTTAAAAATCTAGTTCTTAAAGATAATATAGCATAATTACCAATTCTATAATTAGAAGACAATAATTTTAAATCATATAACTTCTCCGTCTCAATAATTAAACTTCTCTCAGTAGGATAATTATATGAAGAATTAATTAATAATTCCTTAAGTAAATTTCTCATTGTAATCTCTTCTTTATTTATCTTTCTCCTAAAAACAACAGATACTGTTATCGTTTTAAACCGTTTAGTCTTAATAATATGCAAATTATATGCATTCATATCATTCTTAATATATTCCATTCTTGTCTCCTTTCATATAGTTATATTATCTCCAATATTTATAATTTTAAACAACTTTCTAATGCTAAAACAATCATATCATTAAGTTCTTTTTCTCTCTCTAAACTACTAAGTTTCTCAGTACTAAAAAATAAATCAGATACTGTAAGTAAACAACTAGCTTTTTTATTAAACTTCTTAGCATTACTAAATAATGCAAATGTCTCCATCTCTATTCCTAAAACATCTAATTTCTTAACTCTATCTTTATAATCATATTCCTTCTCATAAAAAGCATCTGCTGAATAAATATTCCCCTTAACTATCTTTTTATTTAATGTTTTAGCACAACTCTCTATTATATTATTCAAACTATTATCAGATGCAAATAACTTATCCTTATATCCACCCATCTGATAAGCATAATTACTCTCACTATAACTTCCTTCTACCAGTATAACATCCTTAAGCTTTAACCTCTCAGAATATCCCCCACAAGAACCTATCCTAATAATATTTTCTACTCCATATTCTTTATATAATTCATAAGAATATATCCCCATACTAGCATTTCCCATACCTGAAGGAAATATAGTAATAAGCCTATCCTTATAATATCCCGTATATGCAAGCATACCCCTAACACTATTAACTAACTTATAATTCTTTAAATATTTCTTAGCAATATATTCACTCCTATTAGGATCACCTGGCATTAAAACTATATCAGCTATCTCATCTCTCTTACTCTCTATATGTACTGTTGGCATAATATCACTCCTATCTCTCATAATATCATTATATCATAAATTTAGAAATCCTACTACCAAGAAATACCAATCACATTAATCATCAATAATAAAAGTTTTATCTTTTTCTAATTCTTTCAAAGATTTTTCAGGAGTATTCTGATCTTCAGGCATTGTTCCACCATTCTTTGCAATAACTTCACGAATATTTCTTCCAATATTATAATGTGTTTCATTAGCATATTTTTCTAAAGATATATTATCTTTTTTTAATCTTGATTCAGTTTGAGTTATCCTAAAAAGATTAGCTGCTAATTCCTCACTCCCCATATTATCTAAAATATCTTCTCTATATCTTAATTTCTTTCTCTTTGCAATATCATCAGCTGTTTCCCCATTATATAATCCTTTATATCCAGCATTATGAAATTTATCAAAATTTCTAACACCACATTTTTTAGCTACCTGATTCAAAGAATAATTTCCCTTTCTAGTTAAATCTCTCTGATAAAATCTTTTCTCTTCTTCTGTTAAATTATCATATTTCTTTTGAGTCAATTCTTGACGTCTTGTTTGAACAGCAAAATAAGTTTGACCAAGAGCCACAACTTCTTTTTTCGGATCTGAATTTTGTACTATTAAATAACAGGAATATCTTGTCAATTTGTAATCTTTTGCTATTTCGACTTTACCTTTGCCGCTACTAATTGGGGTGGTGATTTCAACACCCCAAAAATTTTGATTTGGATAACTGTTATTTGCAGATACAATTGCTTTATTTATAATTTTATTAAAGTTTCTCCAATCTTTATATTCAAGAACTTTTTGCAATTCTCTAGCTAGCCAATACTCATTCCCATCTTCATCAATGTGTTTAATATTCTCAAATATAATATCTTTATATTCCATTATTTTATTCATTATAATCAACTCCTATAATCCATTATCTTAATAAAAGCTATAATAACTATTTGCTACTACCATTAAATAACAAGCATACCTTGATAACTTATAATCTAAAATACTTCTCGATGTTTTAGAACCAATATCAACCATTTTACCCACCTGGGTAAAATGGTCATCAATCATGAATTTACTTTGTTCACAAGTTATTTTTGCATTTTCTATTACATTTATAAACTTTTGCCACTCTTTATATTCCAACACAACTTGCAATTCTCTCGCTAACCAATATTCATTTCCAGATTCATCAATATGTTTAATACTCTCAAATATTATATCCTTATATGCAATTATCTCATTCATTATTATCACCACCTATAACTTATTATCTTCATAAAAACTATAATAGCTGTTTGCTCCTACTATCAAATGATCTACTAATTTAATACCATGTATCATCGCTATTTCCTTAATCTTTTTAGTTATCATTACATCTTCTTTACTAGGTGTTGGATCACCAGAAGGATGATTATGTATACATATAATACCATTAGCAGATAATAAATATGCTTCCTTAAATATCTCTCTTGGATGCACTATAGAATTATTAATAGTACCAACAAATAAACATTTTTTATCAATATATCTTCCTTTCGTATCAACATACACTGTATAAAAATATTCTTGTTTCTTATTACCAACAAGATCTTTAAAATACTCATATATCTTTAAAGAATTATTAAGTATTACTCCACTTAACTTATTATTTTCTATATATATTCTTCTTCCAAGTTCTATTGCAGCCTTAATCTCTATTGCTTTAACCCTACCTATTCCATTAATTCCTATCAAAGTATTAATTCCAATATCCTTAAGTCTCTTTATATCTCCAACATTCTCTAGTAATTTTAAAGATACTTCTTTAACACTCATCCCTTTAGTACCAGTCTTAAGAATAATAGATATTAATTCTTCATCACTCAAATTCTCACTACCATATTGATATAACCTCTCTCTAGGCTTATCAGATTCAGGTATATTCTTAAAATTAATCATACACGACCTCCACATTAAGTCATATTTCCAGTATTACCGACAGTATTGATATTCTTTCACTTATACTAACTCATACTCTCTAGATATAATTCTATTATCACTACAGTATTCAATTACATATTTATTATTTTTTCTACATATAATTATACCTATAGTTTTATCCTGACTAATTTTCTTGATATTTTTATCTATATAATTCATATATACTTCTATTTGTCCTATATGTTCTTTTCTTAGTTCACACACCTTAAGTTCTACCACCACATAAGAATTATATTTTATATTAAATAATAATAAATCTATCTTATGGAAATTATCTCCAATCTTAATTTTATACTCACTGCCTATAAAGCAAAAACCATTACCAAGTTCTTTCATAAAAGATTCAATATCCTCTAATATTAATTGATGCAATACTTTTTCATTAATTATATCTATATTATTTTTATTCTTAATTAATATTGGATTTGGAACCAAATCTTTAATGTTTAATAATTTACTATTTGTTATTTTACTTCTTGTTTCTATTGGTAATCTTTTATACTCATTATTTTTAATTCTTTCTTGTAATTGTCTTTGTAATAAATTGTTATCTTTTGCAACTCTAATGTAATAAATTATTTCATTATAATCATTTAATGAAATCAAAAGCAAATAATGAGACCAACTCAATTGTGTCAACATTGTTGACACTTTTTCATTACTAAAAACATTATAAAACTGTTTCATTCTAAACAATGTTCTTCTATTATATTTTTTTCCGACTTCTAATATTAATTTTTTAGAGTATTCATCTATTATATTATCTCCATATTTACCGCCAGCTTCAGTTAATAATCTTCCTATTTCAAAGTATGTAATAACTTTATTTCTTTCTCTTGAATAATCTTTAATTTTTGCATATACTTCATTATCTATTATCTTATTTTTTATTTCATTATAATAATTCACACTTATCGACATCCTTCAACATTATTTTAAGAAAATGCATTTTCAAGAAAGATATTTCCACATAGACACACCGATAACATAACCATTTATTTATGTTATTTGCTGATATTAATTTCGTATAAGAACTTCAACTTTCTGCCATTTTTGATACAATTAGTGCAACAGTGTCACACTTTTTTTCTATTAAGATATTAAAATCCATCATTCTTCTCACATTTAACACATCATATCTTTTTACCCCTTCAATAATATTATTGTAAGAAAATTTTCAAATTACTTTTTTTTAATCAAAATTTCTAAAATTTTTTTACCCTTTATATTAAGACATGTAAAAAAAGAAGTTCAGTTTTTATAGCTAAACTCCTAACTCATTCTTACCTTTTCTTATCTTCCCATTCATCAGTATCCAATATATCATCCATTCTCTCTTCAGCTTCAACAAAATCAGCCGGTGTAAATCCTTCAGCCTTAGCAATTTGTTTATCCTCTTCACTTAATCCCCAAAGTTTTGCTTCTCTTTCAAATTCTTCTTCTTTCCAAGATAATTTCTTAGTTTTTTCTTTCTTTTTCTCTTTCTTAACATTCTTCGGCATAACTTCTTCTCTTACTACATGATATTCACCATCACCAAATACATCCCTAATCTCTTTATCCATTAAACTAATTTCTTTATCAACAATTGGTGTTAATTCCTTAGTTAATAACCATAATTCTTTAATATAAGGCATCTCATATATATTAATGTCTCTTTCATTATCAACCTTATCAATTATCCTACAAAATTCATCACTATCTAGTCCTATATCATCAAATACCTTCCAAATACTATTACAATCTGATACTGTAGGATCATCAATCTTTTCATAAAAATCACGAATAAAACTAATATATCTATTATACATATTCCTAATACTCGTATCTCCATACCCATTAAGTAAAATCTTATTACCATTTCTGACAAATTCATATAATATTTTTTTATCACTAGAAATAACTATTCTTATCTCATTATTACAATATCTAAATAACTTTAAAAATAATTCCCCATAACATTCTAAACTATCCGTATCATCTTCAAAATAATATTCATTTCCTTCTTTATCAACAAGCCAAACATCATATTCACTAGAGTTTTCTAATCCAAGTACCTTATAATTCATTTTATCTTTATTAAGTAAAAACTTATATTTCTTATTAACATAAAATTCAATATGATAATTATCTCTCTTCTTCACCTTATATTTTCTTATCTTCTGATAATCCCATACTACCCTTTTATTATCATTAACTCTATTATTAATATTTTTCTTATTACTATTACCCTTTTGCTCATTAATTATCTTTTTTACTAACCAAATAATCCCCTTTATAACGTACCAAGATATAAATATAATAAATACAAAAACATAACCATAAATAGTTAAACATATAACTAGTATCCATATCATAACAGTAAAGCATCCATCAGTAGCTTTAAAAAAAGCTTTAATAGCCCCAAATATTAAATCAATCAAAAACACACTACCACTTCCTCATTAACATAATTATATCATTAATCCCCCATCATTTACAATTATACATATCATCATTCATCCATCTATCTAATCAACTAATCTCACTATTTCATACCAGATTTTATTAGACAAAAAAAAGAACGATTTCTCGCCCTCTTTATCGGTATTATTAAGCACCAGCAATATAACCAACGATTTTGTTATCACCAGAAGATGTACTTGCCATTACAGTACCAGTATATGCTTTACCAGAACCGCCAGTAGTTTGATCGGTATCTGTGTTTTCATAATATAGAACCATAGTGTATTGTTTAGTACCAGTAGCAGCAGCTAAGTTTACACTAGTGAATTGTTCGCTATCTGTAGGCACAACTTTACATTCTTGAGTTGCAGTAGTAGTAGTAGTTCCTTCATATACACAATATTTAAAACTACCATCAAAAGTATTACTATCAGTCTTTAATGATAAGTATACTGTAGTAGCAACATCGGCAGTGTTCTTAATTGTGAAAGTATAATAACTACACATTCCATAGTTACCATCATGATTAGCAGCACTAGCACCACGGCATTTACCTTTATTAGAAGTTGCATCACCAGTTTGTGCAAATGAAGCTAAAACTGTAGCAGGAGCTGCTGGAATCAAGTCTGGAGCAACATATTGTCCATCTTGAGCAACCTCTAGTGTACCACTAACGTTTGCTGAATTAGCAGCTGCAGCACCAGCAGCACCATTAGCTGTAGATGCGAAGTATGCAAATGTAGCACCAATTATAGCAACTACTAAAGTAGCAACACCAATTACTCCGTAAAATATTCCCTTTCCGTTATTGTTTTCCATTTCTATCTTTCCTCCTTTACTATACTAATAATATCAAATTATTAGTAAAAAATCAATAGAATTTTGTCAATTTTTTAATTAATTTAATTTTTTAATTTATATAATTCTCTGATACTATTGGAACATCTACTTTATCATTATCTGTAAGTCCATTAGTAGGAAGTATTATATCATCATTTTCTTTAGTAGCTTCTTCTATTTTTGATAGCATACTATTAGGTTTAACTGTACCAATATTCTTAATTTCTGGTATAGATGAAGTAAATCTACCACTATCCTTCTTATCTATTTCAAATTCATTATCATCTAAGAATGGGTCTGTTTCTTTAAATAAATCTGCTTCCTTCTCCTTAGGAGCATCTTCTATATATATCTCCGTAGGAATAGTTATCTCATCAGTATTAGGAACATTTATCTTAACTTCATGTGTTTTATTATTCTCAATCTCATCAGGATCATCATCAGTAAATACATCATGAGTATCTAATTCAATACCAGTAGTAGTATCTATCACTAACTTATTATCTTCTTTTATTTCTTCATCGATTTTCTTAATATTTTCTTCTAATTTCTTATTTTCTTCTTCAATTTTTTTACTTTCTTCAAGTAACTTTCTTTCTTGTTCTTCTATTTTTTCTTTTCTTTTTCTTTCTTCTAATTCTAACTCTGCTTCCTTAATCTTATCTTTCTTACCATTAAATTTCTTAGGTTCAAGAACAATAACAACCTTCTTCATTACTAATTTAGCAGTATCACTAGCAGTCTTAACATTCATTTTTATTGGTTCTTCTACCTTTATAACCATATTATGAGGTTTAGGACTATTATCTATATTCTTTAATATAACTTCTTCCCTAATTTCTTCTTCTCGAGGCATCTCTATCTTCTCAATAACAGGCTTATCAATAGAATACTCATCTAATAAACTAACAATCTCTTCCTTACTATTATCTCTTTCTAACTCTTCTAGTCTCTCTTCCTTATTAGTAATCTCTATAATTAATTTATCTATATTCTCTATATTAATCTTCTGTGATTTAATAATACTAAATTGCTCTTTACATACATTATAAAAATATTCTAAAATATCTCTTTCTTTTATTTCTAATTCTTCTCTATCTTTAATTCTTTCATCTAGTATTTCTTCAATCTTACTTCTTTTCTCATATAATTTATCATAATTAATAGTCTTATCAAGAACTAACTTATATATTTCTAATATATATTTCTTTTCTAAACACTTATAATAATCATACCTAGCATCCTGTACATAAGACAAATATTCTTCTCTCTCAGCTCCACTAATACCAGCATTCTTTAAAGCTTCATATGAAGAAATAAATGTATTCATTACATCTTTCTTCTCACTTAAACTAGCATTAATATTACTAAGTTCACTATCTATTTCTACATAATTTAAATTCTTATAGTAGTCATTATCCGTAATTATCTTATTATATTCATCTACTAGTTCATCTTCTAACTTACTATTAATTACTTCACTATTAGCTTTATTTTCATACTTTTCTTCTAATTCTTTTCTATCATTATCTAATTCATTCTTAAGATTTTTAATCTCACGAGTATTATTTAAATATAATTCTATATTATCAAGTCTATTCCTATATGTAGGCAAATTATCTTCTTCATCTACTTTATCTATATTATCTAAAAAATTATTCGTAATCTTTAAATAATCATCAATAAATTCATTTCTTTCATCAATTCTCTTCTCAATAAATGCTATTAAATCTTTTAATCTATCTCTTTCTTCTTCTAGTGTAGTAGTCATATACATCTTACTAGAAAGTATCTCTTCATACAAACTCTTCTTATATTTATCTATCTCTCTAGCAGTTTCTTCATACTCTTTAATAGTATTTTCTCTATTTCTAGAATTTCCTAACATAATACTCATTCTAAGTATCTTAAACTTCTTCTCTAGTATTGAATCACTATTTATAAAACTTTGTTTTATCATACAATTCCACCTCCAAATTACATTATCTTCTTAAAGTTCTCTACACTCTTTAATACACTTTTTTCTTTTCTTTTCTTCATCTCTTCATGTTTCATTTCTTCTTCTTTCTCTTTAATCTTATCAAGTGCTGATGATGTAATCTGACTTCTAAGTACATTCTCAGCCGCATATGAAATACTCTCACACATCTTAAGTTCATAACAAATATAAAATGTCATCAAACTACCAAGTACATCTTTAACATCTGTCTCCATAACAAAGTCTTCTCCCTCATAGTATTCACCCTTGAATTCTACAGGAAACAACTGTATCTTAACAAATTCAAAACTTGTTAAAGAATAGAAATGATTATAATAAACATTTATCTCACTAACACTCTGTTTTAATAGTGCATCATCAATAATTCTCTCTATCTCTAAGAATCTTTTAAAAAAGTCTTCCTTATCTATCTTAAGTACTACCAAATCATCACTATAATTAATCTTCTTACCAATAATTATCTTATAAGATTCCTTATCTTTTCTTACCTGTCTACTAATCGAAGAATTAAAGTTTCCACAAAAACCATAATCATTAGCAATATATATATTAAGTTTAGGTTTATTTTTATCTGGTTCTAATATCTTCTTATCAAGTATTAAATTCTTATTATACATAATTCTAGATAATATATCCGTTATCTCTTTACCAACATCACGGTATTTATCAGCTTCCTTTAAAGCTTTATCCATTCTAAGAAGTGCTTGGAAGTTCATAACTTTAACAACATTCTTAATCTTCATGAATACCCTCCCTTATATTTTCTTATAATTCTTTTTCTTTAAATTCTCCTGATTAACCACTATATTATTAAGTAATTTAAACGTAATATATGTAAAATATAAAAATATAAATATTATTACTAATCCTAATATAATTAATAGAAATACTGAAGTATATTCATTAGTTAAATAATTATATATCATACTACTAACATATATACATAACGTATTTATTACCAAAAATACTAAATCTATTGGTATTCTTTTATACATCTTAGTAATAATGTCTGCTCCAATCATAAAGAAGAACATAATTATTATATATATATAATTAATACCACTAAAAGTAGCCGTAGCCCATATCATAAAAATATAATTAAGTGTAATAAAACTAAATGCCAGTATTGATCTATTATTCATACCTAAAAACAATCCATAAAATTTAATCTTACTAGTCTTAACATTATAATTCTTAAGAGTTATCTTAAAAGTAATACCAAGTACTCCTAAAAATATTAAAGCTACTAACAAAAAATTAACAATATTACCTAATATATCAATACTCTTATCCATACTAATTACCCTCTTTAATCATTAAATTAAATACATTCTTACTATTCATATAAAATGCTTTAATATTCTTATAATTAAGTTCTACCTCTTCATTCTTTATATCTACACTACCATCGATTTCTCCAATAATAGGTAAATAATCTTCCATAATAAGTAAATTATAATCCTTACTAACAATTCTAATTACTTTAATATGTTCATATTCCACTAGTCCCTTAGATAAATCAAATATTCTAACCTTTATACCATTACCACTATTCATGATACTTACCTATAAATAAGAATTTACTTTCATCAACATTATCATATACTCCATTAAGTAAGGCCTCTACATCAGTAAGTACATCCTCAATCTTAACAAACTGTCCTGGAATATTAGTAAATGGTTCTGCTACAAACATTGGTTGTGAAAAATAATATCTTAACTTTCTAGATCTATAGAATATTCTCTTATCTTCCTCACTAAGTTCTTCAATACCAAGTATTGCTATAATCTCTTCTAGTTCTTTATATCTAGTTAAATATCTAAGTACTTCTTCAATTAACTTAAAGTGTCTTTCACCAATTTTATCAATATCAACTAACTTACTAGTAGACTTAAACACATCAATAGCAGGATATAAACCAAGTTCTGCTACCTTACGATCAAGTACAATTTGTCCATCCATATAAGAAGTAATTGTCTGAACAGCTTCATCATTATAATCATCTGCTGGAATATATATAGCCTGAAATGACGTAATACTACCCTTATCCGTAGAACTAATTCTCTCTTCAATCTTACTAATCTCATTAGCCATATCAGCAGGATAACCATTTTCAATAAGTAATTGCTTAAGCTCAGTAGCTATCTCACTCTTAGCTTGCATAAAACGATATATATTATCAATAAATAGAAGTACATCTTGATTCTTCTCATCTCTTAAATATTCAGCCATTGTAAGTCCTGCATATACAGACTTACTTCTAGATACTGGATTATCCCCCATTGCTCCAAATACCATACACATCTTATCTAGTAAATTAGAGTCTAACATATCTTCATATAGTTCTTTACCTTCCCTACTACGCTCTCCTGCTCCAACAAATACCGCATTAGCATTAATTGAAGCATATACATTATGAATTAACTCTTTAATAAGAACGGTCTTACCAACACCAGCACCACCTAGTAAACCCATTCTAAATCCCTTTTGAAGAGGAGCAAAAAAGTCAATAACCTTAATACCTGTCCATAAAATTGAAGTACTAACATCAACATCTTTTAAGGATACAGTACTGTGATTAATATTACGACGAGCTACACTTTCTAACTTCTTATCATCAATTGGTTCACCATAAGAATCAAATACCCTACCAAGAATCTTATCAGAGTATTCTATCTCTATACCTTCACTAAGTCTAATAACTGGGCTACCCTTCTTAAGTCCTCTAGTAGTATTTAAACTAATACAAGTAGCACTAACATTATTAATACTAACAACTTCAAAAGCATAACTATTATCATCTTCTACTACTAAAATATCTCCAATCTTAACTGATTCATCACTAAGTATTACCTCAACGCTAATATCAAATATTGAAATAATCTTTCCAACTACCATAGTATCTTCCCCATTCTTATCTATTTATCTTTATTCATCAAGAATTTATAACTATCTATCATTTCCTTCTTCGTCTTAGGAGAAAATTTATACTGCCTTAAATTATCCAGTATCATCTTACCTTCACGAAGTCTTCTTTGTAAATCTTCACTCATCTCATCAATATTAGCAAGTTCATATATTTGTCTAACATCCAAATAGCTAAGTAGTTCTATCCTTACCTTACTACCAACCCTCTTCATTTCACTATCCTGTACATTACCACCAAGACGTGATACCGAAAGACCATAGTCAATAGCAGGTTTTTCACCCTTAGCAAAATTCTTTGCCGATAACACTATCTGTCCATCACATATAGATATAATATTCGTAGATATATAATCTGTAATATCTCCAGCCTTAGTCTCAACAATTGGTAAAATCGTAATAGATCCCCCATTCTTATGCTGACAACCCTTTTCCAAAAGTCTACTATGAGTATAGAAGATATCAGATGGATAAGCATCACGTCCTGGAGTCTTCTTACTAGCTAAACTTATCTGCCTATAAATATCAGCATGCTTCTTCAAATCATCCAAACATACTAACACATCATAAGTCTGCATCATAAAAGATTCAGCAATAGACAATGCTACATAAGGAGTTAAATAAGTACGCGTAGGAAGCTCATCATGAAATGATGCTACTATTATCGTATAACTAGCAGCTCCCCTTTTCGTAAGTTCATAATAAATATCCTTTACTTCCTTCTTTGTCTTACCAATAGCAACATATATACAAAGTACATTCTTATCCTTTTGATTAACTATCGTATCCAAACAAATCTGTGTCTTACCAGTCTTCTTATCACCAATAATTAACTGTCTCTGACCTTTACCTATCGGATATATTAAATCAATACCCGTAATACCAGTCAACATTTCTCTCTTTACAAGACCCCTATCCATTAAAGGAACATTCTTATTCTCTACACTAAGTTCAACTAAATTATCAAACTTCTTACCTGCTATTAAATCATTACCAAATACATCAATTACCTTACCAACAGAATCTAAACTAAATAAACATTTAAATTCCTTCTTTAAAGCATATACCATATCCCCAGGCTTAATCTCTTCATTAATCTTAACTAAAGCTATAATTACCCTATCAGAATATATTCCAAATACATATCCAGAAGCCTTCTCCCCAATATTAACCTCTTCATAAAAAGATACATCATTAAGTCCAACCACTTCTATATTATAATCATTAACCTTAATTACCTTACCAGTATTATAAACATTATTATTATTCTTAATACTATCTACCGTTTCATTCAAATTACTAGTTAAAATGTCATCCATACTATACATTCCTTTCACTTAAACTAAAATCATATACCTTATTTCTATATATAATTTTAATACCCCTGTATATTTTATCATTGAATCTAGTTTCAATATATTCACTTAGATGATCATAATTTTCACTCTTATTACCAGTAAGTATTATAATATTTGGATTATTTAAATCTACTAATTGATCTAAGTATGAAATAAAATTCTCAATACTATGATCACTTACTATTAACTTAAAAGCATCATATACCTTATATTCCTTATCATTAAGCATCCTTCTAATCTCATCTTCTCTATCAGTATCTATCATACTCTTAAGTTTATATATCGTATCACTATCAAACTTACCCCTAAGTTTAAGACAAAAATCATAATCTGTGTCTTCATCACATAAAGATAAAAAATCTTTTACTAATTCTTCATAATTAACAACAAAATTCTCATCAATAAGTTTATTAATCTCTAGTACATTCTTATCTTGATATTTCGTAGAATTAAGCAAATCAATAACATTCGTATCAAACGCATACGATTTACCCAACTCCTTATTATTATTCTCTTTTCTTATTCCCTTTTCTTTATCACGAATTATTTCATCAATCTCTTGAAGTTTATTCTCTTTCTCCGTAATTAAATCATCATATCCCTGAAGTTTATTTACAAAGTAAGACTTAGTTTGACTATTAACTATTCTTACCGTCTTTTTAAGAATCATAAACATCAAGAATACTAGAAAGGCAATAATCAAACCAACAACAATAAATAATGTTAACATCTTAATAAGTTACAAGTGGATTAAAGAATAATAATAAGAAACAAAATGCAAATAAGAATAGCAAAAACACTGCTGTAATGATAAGTATTGTCATTACAGAGTGAACTACATCATTCTTAGTTTCAGGATTTCTACCAATAGCTTCTGCTACACGTCCCCCAAGTATACCTACACCAATACCTACTCCTAAAAAGCATAGTCCAACCATAATTCCTATTGCTAACGCCGTATTTGATAAAATAGTTTCCATAAATTCACTCCTATTCTCTTATTTTCCTATTCTCTTTTAATTATATCATTGATACTTTTAATTTGTCAATTGCTTTTATATAACCCTTGCAAATTATAAGGCCTACTAAGAAGTACTCTCTCATTAAATGAAGTAAAATATCTCTCCGTTAAATTAACATTAATATATTCTGATCTTACACTAACATTTTTTCCCTCTATCTCAATAACTTCACTCTCACCACTAGCATAGTCATAATACATTAACGTATTATTTCCTACAAGCGTAGCAAAAGAAGCACGAGATAAATTTCTATATACACTTCCATTTATTAATAATTCTATATCATATGGAAAGAAGAATAATTCCTCTCCATCATACATAAAAAAGTAATCATACACCCCAGTATCAAGACCATTTCTAATCTTATTAATACTATCATCATTAATATAACTACTATATTTATATACCCTATATTGACTACCCTCTCTTAAAGGCATCGCTACAATCATTTCTTCTGGAAACAATACCTCTTCCTTATCCTTATAATATATTGGAGTAGCATCATACTCAATTTTCTTATTCTTTGCTTCTACTCCTACTATATTACCTTTCAAATTATAAGTAATAATAGCCGTATACTCAGTCTTTATTCCTCCAAATACTTGATATACTTCAACTTCCCTACGATCACGATAATTATCATATTTATATTCTCTATATAGAAAATATAACGTAATTAATAGTACTAGTACAACCATTAAAGGTATTAACGTCTTATATTTTTCTCGGCAAAACTTAATAAATTTCTTTCCCATTACATTACCTCCTAAAACGAACTACTACTACCTATTAAAATAGTATTATTCCCATTACTAACACTCACTACAGTTAATTTAAAACGTGTATCACTATCTATATTATATCCAGATATATCAATAGTACCTATCACATATTTACCACCATTACCAATAGTCAATTCCTGATTAATAGAAGCCATCTTTCTACTACTCTCACCAGTCTCTATATTAATATCTGTATATTCAAAACTTAAATTAATTAAAGCCTTATCTATCTTATAATTATCTTCCATACCAAACTTATAACTAAGCGTATGATTAACACTACTAATCTTATATACCCCTATCTTATAAGTAGGTTTCTTCGTCCTTAAATCTAACTTCTCAAAAGTATGTCTAACAAGTTCTCCACTATCACTATCAACAGTCGTATACACAAAACTAACCATATAATCATTATCAGGTACAAGTCCATCAATAACCAAATGAGTATCAGTCTTAGATAAATGTATTACCTCTGCCTTACCATTCTTAATAATCTCTGCATATACATCTTTATATTCATTATATGGATCATATACCACATAATCAACATCTACTTGCGTTAACCCTTCATACACTCTAACTACAGAAGTCATCTTTGTCTTATCTTTAACAGTATCTGGGTCAACATCTTCACCGCCTGGTCTCGTATTATTAACGCCATTCCCTGAACCAGTCCCAGATCCACCACCAGTTCCTCCAGTACCATTACCCGTTCCCGATCCAGTTCCAGAGCCTCCGCCAGTTCCAGAGCCACCTCCAGAACCAGAGCCTCCGCCAGTTCCACCAGAGCCATTACCACCATTCTCTTCCTCTGGCTTATACTGATTACTACTACCAATAATCTTCTTCAAGTCAATATCATACTTTCCAAAATTAAGTATCTCATTATTAATATCAAACCTATATTTAGCAGTAACTAAAATAGTCGGCGTAATAGTCTTTAAATTAATCTTATTATTAGATAACTTTGCATTTCCTAACTTATCAAGTTCTACTAATAAATATCCAAGAGCCTTCGTATTATCATCACTACTCTTTATTTCCCTATCAACAAGTAAATATTCCCTATCAGCTAACTTATAAAATTTCGTATTAGTTGTATTACTAAGCTTTGTCTCATTACTATTCTTAATAATCTTGCCATCTTCCTGTATCTCATAAAAATCTCCATACATTGCAAGAGAACCCTTAAGTTCATTATAAACAATTACCCTCTTACCTAGAGATATCTTCTTATTTTGATATATCAAATAATAATTATTATTCCATCTAATCTTAAGTATAGCATCATCTTCTATCCTAATAAAATTCTTATCAGTATCCTGCAAAACACTTCCACCATCAACCTTATACTCTATCTTAGAAGCTTGTTTATAACGATATATAAATAAGGAGAAAATACTTATTATAGTTATCGCTAAAACCACAATTATCAAAAAACTTTTCTTATTCCTTATATCATATTTTCTCCTCATAATATCATCTCCTTGAGAATATTTATTTATTAATTATTTTTATCCATATCTTTAACATAAGCTACACTATCCGTAAATCTAGGATTATAAGCAGCTGTTAAATTAATTGTTTTACTCTCATCCTCTGGATCCTTAACATCAAAACTAAGAGTTATCAAATAATATTTACCAAGTGTATTCTTAATTCCATCTTTTCTAGTCATAACATACATTCCATATCCAGATTCATCATTAAATTCAAACTTATGCTCTTCACCAATCTCATCACTACCTGATGCAATAACACCAGGATTAAATTCATCATCCAAACTAACTGAATAATTTACTCTAACAACATTATCAAAATTAGTACCACTTCTGAATAACACAATATAACTATTATCTGTTATAACATAAGATATATCATGTCCAAAAGTAACTCCATAAGTATCAGTTGTATATATCGTATGAGTAGTCTTTACTTCATAAGTTCTCTCTTCCTTAGGTACCTCTATATCATAATTATTAACATATGCATCTCCATACACTACAATAGAATACTTCGTATCCATATCAAGATTAGTAACCCTAATCTTTTTATTAAGAACATTTGCATCCATCGCATATTCAGAATAATTATCTATATCAACATAATCCCCATTCTCATTAACCTCTTGTAGTTTTCCTACCACATTACCACTAGTATCTATTAACTTAACATAGTATTTTCCACCTACTATAGTCTTATCTAAGTCATTAACATTAATAGTAAAATCAATATAATACTTTCCATCAGCATATCCTGCTTTTCTAGATACTACAAATGATGGCTCTCTAAGTTTAGATAACTTAAATATCTTATCACGAGTAGATACCAAATTAACATATTGTACTCCTTCACTAAAACTACCATCAGCATTCTTTACATACTCTTTAGCTACAGCATATATCATAATATTATAATTCTTATTATATTCTAAATCATATTTAGTAATATCCTCAGTACTAACAATCTGACTATCAACTTTATCCCTACTAATCTCTTTCTTAAATATATAACCTTCATCCCTAGTACATGTCTCATCATAACATATCATATACATAACATCAAAATTATAAGGATAATTATTTTGATATTTAGTTAAATTAATCTTCGTATTAAGAATCCTATTACCATATATTTCTTCACTTACCTGATAATTTATCTCCCTACTAGTATATAAACTCTCCCCATTCTTTGTACCAAAAGAATAAGTCTTAGCTTGATATTTATCAGTTATACCTTCATCAAATAACTGAGTAAACTCATATTTATTATTCTTATATAAATAAGCATATACATTAAAGTAATATTCCTCTCCACTATTTAATGACTTAAGTCCATCTATTAATGCTTCAATCATCTTACCAGGATTACTATTATCAACCCTAACCTTAATTCTAGGTCTAACAGTCTTACTAGTATCATTAACGATAGCATCATCATAATTATTCCATACATCTACATATAAATAGTATTCCGGTGCCTTATCAGTTCCTTCATTTCTTAAATCAGCTAAATCTGCTCCAGACAAAGATAATCCCATAATAGCTCCATCAACAAGACCAGTTCTTTGACTAACCTTTACCTTAGGAGTAATACTACTAAATGAAAATGTATTATCACTACATTTAAGCATACTTGTACTAACCATCTTAGGATTAATTATTCCATAATTAGAAGTATATCCCGTACTAGATAAAACAATATTATTAATATTAGACTTATGACTACTATTAAACATACTCTTATAGAATAATGATGTTCTCTTCTCATTATTAAATGAATAATTATAGTATCCTCTACCTATATTTAAAGATTCATCATATAATCCAATCTTACCATCATTCTTAAATACTATATATTTTCCATATTCATCTTTCTTATTATTATTCTGTAGTATCGTATAAGGATAATCCTTACCCTCTCCAACAGTATAATCAAATCCCATAAGACCAGTATCATATATAGCCTCTATACTAGTACTAATAGTATTAGTGTCTCTCTTATCACTCTTCATACCAGCATTCTTTAAATCTATATAATCAACAGAAAAACATCTCTTTACCGTATCATTTTCACTGCATAGTTCTAATTCCCATACTTCTTTATCTAAAGTATTACCCTTAGTATCACTAAACTTAACCTTATAACTAAGAATTCTCTCAAGTATTTCTTCACTAGCCATAATCTTAAATGTTACTTTATTATCAGTTAATGGATTATTAATTACTTGATAACTAAAATTATACTTACTATCATTAACATCATAGTATCCATCAAATAATACTTCTCCATTATCTTCACCATCAAGATAATTAACAATATCCTTATCTATCTGTCCACTCTTCATAACATTCTTCTTATAATATAAACTATAATTATCTTTATTATTAAGACCAATTATTGTAATATCTCCCTGATAATTATCTTCATCTATCTTATTAATCTTTACTTTCTTCTCATCCAAAGAGTTAATTACATAATATAATCCATAATCCCCATCAACACTTTCTCTATATATAGCCTTATCAGGATCATATATCTGATATCTATAAGTAATACTATCCTTAGTAGACTTAGCAATATACATCTTCAAATTAGGAGTTTCCTTTAAAGAATTAGCAACATGTTCATAAACACCATAATCAGATGGAGCATCTTCACTCTTATTAGATGGATATAATATATTACCACTATCTGTAGAAACCTCTACTTCATATCCTATATAATAACTATTACCTCTACTCATTACAGTATCAACATTACCATATTCAGTACCATAATCCATATATATCTCAGTAAGATAGTTTCCAATCTCTAAACCACTAATATCATCAGTAATCTTATCTACAAGCATTAATTTATTATTCTTATCCTTAATATAAAATTTTACTCTTTCACGTTTCTCATTATATACATATATATTAATATTCTGTGGAATTAAACCATTAGCTACAAGACCTTTGCGATCATATACTGCATTAACAGAGTATCCTACCACTGTACCCTTATCTTTTAACTTATCAAAAACATATCCAGAAGTCTCATTATTTATCTCCTTAGTAATAATAATAGGATCCTCAACATTCTCAAGAAGTAATGATTCAAGTATTGAATAAACCATAACATTATTACTAATCTTAACTTCATTAACCTCATCTATATCATAATAAGCTCTAATCATAATCGTATATGTAGGACTAAGCTTACCATCTTTTCCTAAAGCCCTCAAATCATCTATATCAAGACCAAAAGTCTCATCAGTAGTAATCGTATAATAATTATCATATAATAGTTCTTTAATATTAACATTATCACTATTCATAATAACCTTAGGAGCTACTAACGGATCCTGTACCTTAATATCTTCTAAATGACTACCCTCATATAAACTAATAACCACTTTCTTAATAGTCTTGGCTGTTTCTTCAGGAGTAAGAGTACCAGTATTATCAGTAGCAGCCTCTAATTTAACTCTCTGATTAACTACGTGATTAGCACTACTATTAAGTTTATCTTCAGCAGGGAATATTGCCATAAAACTAGAAAGAGTCTTTGTAGTTATTGTTCTAACAGAATTATCCGTATGCATAATCTCTACTCTCTTACCACTAGGATCATTATTTAATATCGCACTAACCTCAATACTATATTGAGTTCCCTCCTGAAGTCCATTAACAAATAAATCATACTTAATATCCTTATCTACTATTGAGAAATCTACTACCTTAGAAAATACAATAACTTCACCATTAATAGAATTCTTCTTAACAGTAACAACAGTACTACTAGTCTCACTAGCACATTTCTCTCTATTAGGCATATTAATCAAACAACTATTATCAGTCAAATACAATGTTGCTCCAATAGTATTATAACTAATCTCCTCTTCATTAGGAACTACTCTAATCTTAGGATCACTACCCATAACAAAGTTAATTCTATCACCCGTAGTATATTCAACATATTTCTCATTATCAAAGTATTCAATTACTACCTTATAAAAGTAATTAGTATCATTCTTTAACTCATCTTCCCCATCACCAATCTTTATCTCTACTGGTGAAGCATTACTCTTAACAATAGGTTTAATAACCGTCTCATTAGGATTATCATTCTCATATACCAAATATGTATAACTAGTAATAGCATTATCAACGTCTTCTACACTACCTAAAGATAATTTAAAACTACCAGTCTCTATATCCTTAGCTTCCATATTTCCAAACTTAGGAGTCTTCTTTAAAGTCATTGAAGTAAGAGTAATATTATATATATCTTTAAAATTAGATGATTCCAAAGAAAATTCATCAAGTACTGCAGTATATATCGTATTACTATCAAGCCCATCAAATACTACTTCTTTAGTAGTATCTATATCCTTAATCCAAACAGACTTATCTATATATTTAGTCTCCCCAGATTCATCAACATAACTACTCTTAACAACCTCATTCTTCATAGTCTCTTCATTAAACTTATATAAAGTTAACTTAGCATTAGTAATATTTGTATTCTCATCAACATTTACTTTATATGCAATCAAACTATCCGTAGCATAGCTTCTCTCCATATTGATACCAAAATCATTTGTCTCAAATATCTTCTGAAAATACTTTCCTTCATCACTCTCATTAACTACTGTAAATAAGTATCTAGTCTTTGGAGATAATAAATTAACTGTTATTTCTTCTCCCTCAACTACTTCTGCTACCATATCAATAGTTCTACCTGTATCAACATTCATAACCTTTAACATAAACTTATCATCATCACGTTTATTATATATATCAAAGATTACTGATACACTAGTACTACCTACCTTAGCGCTCTTTAGTGACACTAATAAGTCTCTTACAGGTTCTCCAATACCACCAGAGCCTCCGCTTCCACCAGAGCCAGATCCACCATTACCGCCAGTTCCATCACCAGAGCCGTCTCCCGTACCAGTTCCCGATCCACTACCAGATCCAGTTCCTGAGCCACTGCCATTACCACTTCCAGTGCCAGTGCCACTTCCACTTGAACTATCATCCGGAGCTTTAGGTATTATCTCAACATTCTCATTACCATCAATTGTAATCGCTGTAATTGACATAACATCTTCATCTCCCAAACTAATCTTCTTATCTCTAAGATTAATTACCAAAGAACCAACATATAAATATGTCTCATCAGCAGCTACTTGATATTTAACATCCTTATTCTCAATATTAACAATACCCTCTTCAACATATACTATCTCAAAATAATCTCCCTCAATAAGTTTCTCATTACCAGGTATCTTAGCTTTAACATTACCAACAACAATATACTTATTATCACTAATCCTACCCATAAAATTATTAAGTTTAATATCTTCCCCATTAGTCTCTATCAAATATCCTTCATTATTCTTATTAATTATAGACTTATTAGTAATATTATAAAATACTACTGTTCCACTCCCCTTAACTGAATCAAGATCTAAAATAGCACCATTCTTTAAAAATGATAATGAATTATCCATATAATGTAAAAAACTATCTTTAAGTACCATTACATCTTTATCATCAACATCCTTAAATTCTACCATAGATGATAAATTAGTGTGGTATCCAACATTCTCATTAAAAAAGTATTTCTCTACCTTCTCACTAAGAGGATTAAGTACATATCCACTCTTAACAAAAACATCATCCTTATCATCAAATAAATAAAAAGCTCCTAATACTAATATAATCAAAACCATTATACTAAGTGCTAATATAAATAAAAACTTTCCATTAAATAATTTCTTCATTATCATTCACCTTCCGCTACTATTCCATACTATAAAAATTATATCAAAATATACCCTCTCTGTCAACGAAAAAAAGCCATATATTTATGACTTTTCTCTATCCTAAAAAACTCATTTTAATAACCATTCGCCTTATCATAGATATTGCATTTACAGATTAAGTCGCTTACGCTCCAACGAACGAAAGAACAGAACGGAACCCGCAACTGCTGCCACCATTACCATAGCCGTTGCTGAAGCCGAACACCCCTGCATTGACACCACTGAAGTAGTCACCATCACGTTTGAACCACGGAAAAACGGCATCGACAAAGAACGCATAAGTACCATACCAATTATTAATTTCAGATAATCCATGACCATAACATATTTCACCATTACAGGCTGTTAATGCATTTGTTGTTGTGTATTCATCCCAATATTTACTATCTAGGGCACTGGTAAATTCTGCAAAGTTACTAGATGATGTTGAACCAAAAGTATCACTTGCTCCACTATACCATCCCATGACATATTCCTGTGCTCCACCTGACATATCGTATACTCCAGTCATATTTCCTGTGGTACTTGCTACTTTACTTAAGTCCCTTGTACTACTTTTCATATTCATATTATAATTTAACAAGTATCCATCCCAAGTATAAAAACCATAACTATTATATTGTGTTGTCGATGTTTGGTCTAGATATGTTTTATTTATTGCGGTACTTCCTCCGACATTTCCACCGCTTCTTCCAGTATAATAACTAGATGAATTATTAATATATATTTCTCTATTTGCTCCGTATTTTGAGTGTGATAGATATGCTACCGCTCCCCATTCACTATTCTTCATCATATGGGAGTCACTACTCGAAGAAACTCCATATGTCGTTCCTCCTAATTTTTGTGCCGTAGCAAATTGGAGTGATACTCTTTGAAGTCTTAGAGATACTACATCAGGTAATATTGTAGGACTATCAGCGGTACCGGTTGTTTCAAATTTGCCTACCCATATACCAGCAAGTTCTTCATCAGATTCTCTTACACCATCACTATCATTATCCCACCAAAATGCTGGATGGGTTATATAAGAACCTACCGTTGTACCCGTAGATATTGTATCAGCACTTTCAAATTGAATATCTATTGTTTGTTCTTTACCATTAGCACTAGTTCCTGTTTCCCATATCTTATAACTATATCTTGGTATCCATACATAATATGCAAGTATATCTGATTCATCTATTGTAACACCAGGATTAGCTTTATAATATGCTCTTGTCTTAGTACCACTAGTCTTTACAAGCACTGCATTCGCCCATTCTTGACGAGAATAATCATACCATGAAGAATCCATACTAGATACTGTCTTAATTACTGTACCATTTGATGTATCAAATACTATTGGTACTAAACCATCATCAA